>MDSV01242500.1_pt1 | contig 16676 bp, 7 predicted proteins | sample 810851 | NCBI WGS metagenome assembly MDSV01 (sample SAMN05326640, study PRJNA326480) | marine metagenome | isolation source: seawater | place: Atlantic Ocean: North East | collected 2012 | reverse complement strand
TGAGCCTTGGTTTGATGGTGGATTTAAAATTATAAAGGTAGTAGACGCAATGGGTAACGATTTGGACTATACAATCAATAAGACTATGATGCGTATAGACCTACCATCACCTCTTCGTCCAGGAGAAAAGATGATTTTCTCTATCGACTGGTGGTATAACATCAACGATAGAATGCAAATCGGCGGAAGATCAGGATTTGAGTACTTCCCAGAAGAAGATAACTATCTATACACTATCGCTCAATTCTACCCAAGACTTGCGGTTTACAGTGATAATGAAGGATGGCAAAACAAGCAATTCTTAGGTAGTGGTGAGTTCACACTTTGTTTTGGTAATTACAGAGTGGCAATCACAGTTCCTTCAGACCACATCGTTGCATCAACAGGTGAGCTAGTAAATCCAAAATCTGTACTAAATGCTGAGCAGAGGAAGAGATTTGATCTTGCGAAAAAGACTTTCGATCAGCCTGTTATGATTGTTACTGAGCAAGAGGCTCGTAAGGCTGAAAAGACGAAAGAGAAAGGGCAAAAGACTTGGATATTTAGCGCAAAGAACGTGAGAGATTTTGGTTGGGCTTCTAGCAGGAAGTTTATTTGGGATGCTATGGCAGTGAAGGTGGGTAAGTACAAGCCACTCGCTATGAGTTTTTACCCTAAAGAAGGAAATCCTTTGTGGGAGCAGTATAGTACTAAGGCTGTAGCCCAAACCCTAAAGACATATTCTAAGTACACAGTAGATTATTCTTACCCAGTTGCAATCTCAGTTCACACTAAATGGATTGGTATGGAGTACCCAATGATTTGCTTCAATGGCGGAAGACCAGAGCCAGATGGAACTTATTCAGCTAGAACAAAGCACGGAATGATCTCTGTTATTATTCACGAGGTAGGACACAACTTCTTCCCAATGATTATCAACTCAGATGAACGTCAGTGGACATGGATGGATGAGGGATTAAACACATTTATTCAGTTCCTTGCTGAGCAAGAATTCGATAGAAACTACCCATCTAGAAGAGGTGCTGCAAGAGATATCACAGATTACATGGGAGGGGATAAGAGACGAATTTCTCCAATTATGACAAATTCGGAATCCATCTACCAATTTGGTCCCAACGCATATGGAAAGCCTGCTACTGCTTTGAATATCCTAAGAGAAACAGTAATTGGACGTGATCTGTTTGACCATGCGTTTAAGGAATACTGTCGTCGTTGGGCATTTAAGCACCCAACACCAGCTGATTTCTTTAGAACAATGGAAGATGCTTCTGGTGTCGATCTGGATTGGTTCTGGAGAGGATGGTTCTACACTAACGACCACTGTGATATGGGTCTAGAAAAGGTCGAGTGGATGCAGGTAAACACACTTGATCCTGATGTTGAGGCTCAATTCAATGAAGTCCAAGATTCATACGAGAGAGAGGATATTAGTCACATGAGAGATGCTACGGCTGTTGAAGAAACATACTTAGAAGCAGATTCGACTCTTAATGACTATTATACTAAAACTGGTAAATACGAGGTACTAGAACTTGATAGAGTTGAGTACATAAATCTTATGGATGAACTCGACGCTGACGAGAAAGCGCTACTTGTACGTGGAAAGAATTTCTATGAAATTACTTTTAAGAATCACGGAGGGCTTGTAATGCCATTGATTATTGAATTCCAGTTTGAAGATGGGACAGCTGACCTTCACAGAATTCCAGCTGAGATTTGGCTAATGAGCGAGCCTACTGTGACTAAAGTATTCGCAACAGACAAACCTGCAGTTCGAATTGTTCTAGATCCACATCTTGAAACTGCTGATTGTGATTTATCTAATAACTCTTGGCCTCCTATGCCACAGCCATCAAGGTTTGAGATTTACAAAAGAGATTCAGATAAATTCAATTTATATGTAGATCCTAGCAATCCAATGCAAAGGGCAAAGATGAATGAAGAATACCTAAAGATTAGGGGAGAAGAGTAAATAAATACTCATACTTGTTAAACCCAGCGTTAGGCCTAAATAGGTTCTGGTGCTGGGTTTTTCTTTGAATAAAAGAAACGCAGCAATCGTGCTGAAAGTAATTACCCCAATGTTCAATGAAGGAACCACGGCTGATTTGTCCAGACCAGAATTCTCGAATGCCCCAAGTAAGTAGTAAAGGGAGCCAAAATTCACCACCCCTAAAACAATTCCTCCTAAAAAGTCTTTTGCTCTTAGTTTGTATCGATAATTGGGGCTAATTCTAATCACGACCCCCATAAGGAAAGCTACAGTAAATGGGACAGAAGTGAATATTAATGGTTCAGCATCGCTGAATAACCCAAATGTTAAATCAATACTTCCAGAACCAATAAAGATTACACCAGGTATTGTAAGTATCCATTTGTTTGTAAGGTTTGGTCTTTTACCTGCGCTGCAAAGAATGATTGCTAGTATGGCTAAGCTAAATGCAATCGCTTTCTCAGTTGTTAGTTCATCAGTAGAATCAGTAATAATGAAAATTGCAGAAGGTATAATCAAGCTGAGCTTTGCAGAGAGAGATGTAGTTGCAACTCCAAGTTCTCTAGTACAATAAGCAATCATGTTGAAGAGGAATAAAAATCCTGCGCCCATAATTACTGTTATTGGAAACCATGGGGCAGATACTGCTCTAGCCATAGCATCAACGCCTCCAGAGAGGAACCAACCTAGACCTCCAGCTACTGCATAGTTCACAACAATAGCCATTGGAGTATTTATCCCCATAGTCTCGAAGAATCTGAATATCAGGAATATTCCGCCAGTGCAGATTATGCAGAGCATTAAATCCATTATCGAATTAGATGAAATAAGTAATCCTCACCAATTTTTGTTGTGCTAAAGCATCCTAAATCTAATTCTGGAGGTCGAAGCCCTGAGGATAGTGTCTGTTGAGCCTTAAACACATATGCCTCATTCCATAAATCGTCGATTATGAATGACTTTAATGTACGAGCTCCACCTTCAATTAAAATGCTATAGACCCCCATTTCACGAAGCTTACTCATAACATGTTCAAGACCGCTTTCAAGACCTTCACAATATTCTATTTCTTCCCCTTTTGTTTTGCCAGAATTGCAAACTACTATAATCCTCTCATCTCCCTTCGAAATATTTTGTTTACTATAGTCTACAGAGCAATTTGGGTCGATTACAATTTTTATGGGATTGACGCCAAAATCTTCTCTAGAAGTTAGGTGTGGGTTGTCAACCTCTAAAGTGTTTCTTCCAATTAAAATCGAGTTGTGAAGTGATCTAAGTTTATGAACATATTTAGAGGAACTGATCGATGAAATAGCAATAGACCCTCTTCCTTTTTTAGGTGTTGTGTCTGGATCCATGAAGCCATCAAGGCTTTGTGCCCATTTTAAAGTGATGTATGGTAGAGGTGAGGACTGAAGGTGAAAAAATATTCTATTCAACACCCTGGCTTCATCCTCTAATATTCCTGTAGTAACCTCAATTCCGTTTTCTATTAGTCTTTGATGTCCTGATCCAGAAACTTTTGGGTTAGGATCTTCCATTGCTGTATAGACATGAGAGACTTTCTTTTTAATGAGTAAATCTGCACAAGGTGGAGTTTTACCTGTATGGCTACATGGCTCAAGACTTACATAAGCTGTTGAACCTTCAGCGTTAATGTCAGTTAGAGCGTTTACTTCAGCGTGTGCTGCTCCGTATTCTTTGTGATATCCCTCTGAGATAATTTTCCCATCCTTTACGATGACGCAACCAACCATAGGGTTTGGTTGGGTTTTGCTTTTGCCCTTAACAGCAAGGCTTAGTGCTCTTGCCATCCATATTTCATGGGAGCTATTTGCCATTCGCAGCTTTGAGTGTGTTTTGAAGTAAAGTAGCAATAGTCATTGGACCCACTCCTCCAGGTACGGGAGTAATCCAACTGCATTTAGGCGCCACGTTTTCAAAATCTACATCTCCAGTAAGTCTGCTTCCCGATTTTCTACTTGGGTCAGAAATACGGTTTATACCCACGTCTACAATAATTGCTCCATCCTTCACCATATCTGCAGTAATGAAATGTGGCTGTCCAATCGCTGTAATAAGCAGGTCTGCCTGAAGAGTGTGAGATTTTAAATCTTTAGTTCTGCTGTGGCATTGAGTTACTGTACAGTTTCCAGGCTCTGTGTTTGATCTAAGAAGTGCTGACATAGGATTACCCACAATATCACTTCTACCAACTACTACTGCATGAAGTCCTTCAGTTTTAATTTCATGAAACTCTAAAAGAGTCATCACTCCAGCAGGAGTTGCTGGCTTAAACGTCGGCAGTCCCAGTGACATCTTCCCAATATTTACTGGATGGAATCCGTCAACATCCTTATCAGGTGACACCGCCTCAATAACTTTTACTGGATCAATATGAGAGGGTAGAGGTAGCTGAACAATAAACCCATCAATTGAGTCATCGTGATTTAGATTTTTTACAATCTTTAAAAGCTCTTCCTCAGTTATATCGCTTCCTCTTTCAACTAGTGAACTCTCAAACCCAACATTATTACACGCTTTAACCTTGTGCCCCACATACGCCTTACTAGCAGGGTCGTTACCAATTAGAACTGCTGCTAGATGTGGCCTCTTTCCTCCAGATTTCACTCTATTTTTAACTTCCGATGCAATTTCCTTTTGGACTTTTAGCGAAGTCGCCTTCCCATCTATTATATGATAATTCATCGTCTTCCTAATCCAGGTATTGATGGCATTCGGCCACGTCCTTTGCTCATCATATTCATAACCTTCTTCATGTCATCAAATTGTTTGATGAGCTTGTTAATATCTTCAATTTGAGTGCCTGAACCTTTTGCCACTCTTTTCTTTCTGCTTGAATCCAAAATTTTAGGGTTCCCTCTCTCAGAAGGTGTCATGGATCTGATAATCGCTTCGACTTGAACAAATGCGTCATCATCAATATCGACACCTTTAAGTGCTTTACTCATTCCGGGTACCATGCTAAGGAGATCCTTAACATTTCCCATCTTCTTGATTTGTTGTATTTGGCCTAAAAAGTCTTCAAGATCAAACTTATTCTTTTTTATCTTCTCCTCTAATCTCTTTGCTTCCTTTTCATCTACAACTTTTTGTGCTCTTTCAACAAGAGTAACAACGTCTCCCATCCCTAGGATACGTTCAGCCATCCTGTTAGGGTGGAAGGTCTCAAGAGCGTCCATCTTTTCACCTACACCCACAAACTTAATAGGCTTGCCTACCTTATTGTATATAGTAAGTGCAGATCCACCACGTGCATCACCATCTAGCTTAGTTAAGATTACACCACTAAAGTCAAGTCTATCGTTAAATGCCTTCGCTGTGTTGACTGCATCTTGACCTGTCATAGCGTCAACTACAAATAGAGTCTCTTGAGGCTTGACAGCTTTGCTTATAGCTTCAATCTCATCCATCATTGATTCGTCAACAGCGAGACGACCGGCTGTATCGACTATAACAGCATTGAATCCATTCTTTATAGCGTGCGCAATTCCTCTTGTAGCAATTCCTACAGGATCCTTTAGATCTAATTCACTATATACTTCTACACCTACAGATTCGCCTACTACTTTAAGCTGGTCGATTGCAGCTGGTCTGTATACATCGCAAGCAATTAACAAAGGCTTCTTACCCTTTTCACTGATGTGCTTCGCTAGTTTACCAGCGTGAGTTGTTTTACCGGCACCTTGAAGCCCAGCTAAAAGAACAACAAATGGGTTTCCTTTTATCTCAAAAGGAGCGGCAGCCTTACCCATAAGATCTGTAAGTTCCTCTTGCGTAATCTTGACAAGAACCTGTCCTGGCTTAAGTGCAGTAAGCACTTGTTGGCCTAGTGCTTTTTTCTTTACTCTTTTTATAAAGTCTTTCGCAGTCTTAAAATCTACGTCAGCGTCTAATAAGGCCTTCCTAACTTCTTTTAATGTATCCCCAATATTTACCTCAGTGATTTGTCCGTGACCTTTTAAAACTTTAAAGGCTCTTTCAAATCGTTCTTGTAGATTTTCAAACATTGATTTTTAGCTTTTGGATGCAAAATTACATCTTGTCATTTTAGCGAGGGAATAAATTAGTGAGTTATCAAATTTTCTCGACAAATATTAATTTTTTATAGATAATTAGCTGATTTATTTCGATTAGCCTTATATTTAGCGAGTAAAATTTTTCTAAAAATCATGCGTAAGAATATTTGCCTAGCCTTATTGGCATTCCTTTCGTGTACGTTCCTTAACAGTGCGTCTGCTCAGTATACACTGACAGTTGAGAGCACTCCTGCGGCACACGTACCGGGTCATAATGTATACAAATTCTATGTGAATATGGCCGATCCGTCGGACAAATTCAGTGCGGTATTTGGTAACGACCAAGACAATCTAATTATTAACACCCCTTCTGATATCTTCAATAGCTCATTCAATGCTAGTTGGAGTGCTTCAGGTATCAACCCCGCTTTCTTAGGGTTTTTCCCTGACATGGCAGAGGATAGTTTTGCGACTATCGGTCTTACTGGGCCAGCTATGGGAACTCAAGCAGATCCTTCACTTGTAGAGGATGCTAGTCTATCACCAACTATTAGTGCTTATTTCACTGGTGGTGGTACTGGACTTAACGTGAACACTTTAACAGGTGGATCATGGTATGTTCTTAATACAGCTGCTAATGCTCTTCCAGATGCTGATCTCCGTGTACTTATTATGCAGATCACTTCTTCTGGAGATGTGAGTGGTACAATGAACTTCCAGGTATTCCCACTTGGTGTAGGAGCTAACGAACAGCAGTACTCTATTGACTTTAATGGTGCTGGAGACTACGATGAGAATGGTCCAATCGCAGAAGAAGTTTCTGGTTGTACGGACTCTACTTCTTGTAACTACAACGCTGACGCTAATGTTGATGACGGTTCATGTACTGTAGAAGATGAGTGTGGTATTTGTGGTGGTAATGGTATCGCAGAAGGCGCTTGTGACTGTGACGGAAACGTATTGGACGCATGTGGTGTTTGTGGTGGTAATGGTATCGCAGAAGGCGCTTGTGACTGTGACGGAAATGTATTAGACGAGTGTGGAGAATGTGGTGGTTCAGGTATCGCTGACGGTGATTGTGACTGTGACGGAAACCAATTAGATGCTCTAGGTGTTTGTGGCGGATCTTGTGATTCTGATGCAAACGGTAATGGAATTTGTGATGATGATGATATTAATGGTTGTACTGATTCTTCATCTTGTAACTACAACTCTGACGCTACTGTAGATGACGGTTCTTGTCTTGAACTTGATGAGTGTGGAGAATGTGGTGGTTCAGGTATCGCTGACGGTGATTGTGATTGTGACGGAAACCAATTAGATGCTTTAGGTGTTTGTGGCGGATCTTGTGCTTCTGATACAAACGGTAATGGAGTTTGTGATGATGATGAGATTAATGGTTGTACTGCTGATAACGCTTGTAACTACAACTCTGATGCTACTCAAGACGACGGATCTTGTGATTACTGTTCATGTACTGGTGGTGATACTAGCGGTGCTAGTCCTTACACACTAACAGTAGAATCTAGTCCAGCAGCAGCAGCAGCGGGTAATACCTATAGATTCTTTGTAAACATGGTTAACTCATCAGATAAGTTTAGTGCTGTTTACGGTAATAATGTAGACCCATTAATAATAAATACACCTAGTAATGTATTTAACAGCTCAGCGAATATGTCATGGAACGCTTCGGGAATTAATCCAGCATTTTTATCGTTCTTCCCAGATTTGGCAGATGATAGTTATGCAACTATTGGATTAACTGGTCCAGCCAGTTCTTCTGGCATTGATTTTGCTGCGGATCCTTCTATTGTAGAGGACGTTGCTCTGTCTCCATCTATTAGTGGTTATTTCACAACTGGTGGAACTGGGCTTAATGTTAGCACATTAACTGGTGGTTCATGGTATGTTCTTAATACAGCGGGTAACTCTTTGCCAGATTCTGACGGTAGAGTTTTAGTAATGCAAATCACTACATCAGGCGAAATTTCAGGAACTCTAAACTTCCAGGTCTTCCCTCTTGGTATTGGTGCTGATCAAGTACAGGTAAGTATCGACTTTAATGGTGCGGGAACATACACAACGGCTGGTGTTGCTGGACCAAATAACGCATGTGGTTGTACTGACGCTACTGCAGTTAACTATAATTCAGGAGCTGATTACGATGATGGTTCTTGTATTGCTGCAGTTGAAGGATGTACTGATTCTTCTTCTTGTAACTACGATTCTTCTGCAAACGTTGACGACGGATCTTGTCTTCAGTTAGACGAATGTGGTGTTTGTGGTGGTGACGACTCTTCATGTACTGATTGTTCAGGAGTTGTAAACGGTACTGCATTAGTAGATGATTGTGGTGTATGTAATCAAGCATATATATACAATTTTATAACTCATATACCTTCTTTTGTTGACAATGCAAACGCATTAGTTCCAGGTATGGATTACGATCCATCTCAAGAGATGGTTGTAATGCCTGGTGATGCAGGTGACCCTAATTGGAATGCTTCATGTGCAGACTGTGCGGGTGTACCAAATGGAACATCTGTTGAAGATGAGTGTGGTGTTTGTGGAGGTGACGGCATCGCAGAAGGTGCTTGTGACTGTGGCGGAAATACTTTAGACGCTTTAGGTGAGTGTGGTGGTGATTGTGCTGCTGATGCTGACGGAGATGGTGTCTGTGACGATAGTGACGACTGTGTTGGGGCATACGACGATTGTGGAATTTGTAATGGAGATAATTCTTCATGTTCAGGATGTACGGATTCTGAGGCTTGTAACTTTGATGATACTGCTACCATTGATGATGGTTCATGTGAATACCCAGAGCCATATAGTGGTGCATCTTCTATAGCTGATTGCGACATGTTTGCTTCTGGACCTAACGCTACTTGGACTCATGTTTATACAGTAACAACTTCTGATGATCCAACTAGTGGAGATGCTCAAACTGTTGAAATCAATGTAACTTCTTTACCAGCTGGTGGCGCGAATTACCGCGTTGTGAAAACAGTTGCTAATGGAAACTGGTTCCAAGGTCCTGCTACAGCAATAACTGAAGGTGCTAATTCTATTACTGTATCAGGTGTTTCATTTGATCGTTCGGTAAAGCTTCAGTTCTCTAGTGGAGATGTAGAGTTTAATTCTTTCGTTGTTAACGGAGAAGATTTGAATACATGTGGGGTTTCTTTACCTGATGTGGTAACATCTAGTTCAATTGAAGCTTGTGGTGACTTTGAAAATGGTCCCAATGCTACATGGACTGATGTTTTAGTTGCTTGTACATTAGGTGATGGTAATAATGGGTCAGCTCAAACATTTACAATGAATATCACTTCACTTCCTGAAGGTGGGGCTAATTATAGAGTTGTTAAAACAGTTGCAAACGGAAATTGGAACAATGGACCGGCAGTACCATTAACGCTTGGTACTATTACCAAGACTGTTCCTGGTGTTTCATTTGATCGTTCAGTTAAGTTCCAATTCTCAAGCGGAGGTGTAGAATTTGATTTCTTATCTCTTAATGGTTCAGAATCTTCTTGTGTTGGTGCCGAGCCTGTAGTTATATACGACTGTGATGGAAACTGTTTAACTGATGCTGATGGAGATGGAGTATGTGATGAACTTGACGATTGTGTTGGAGCATACGATGAGTGTGGTGTTTGTAACGGTAACGGAATAGCTGAAGGCGATTGTGACTGTGACGGAAACCAATTGGACGCTCTAGGTGTTTGTGGAGGTTCTTGTTCAGCTGATGCTGATTCTGACGGATTATGTGATGATGTAGACGATTGTGTCGGATCATATGACGAGTGTGGAGTTTGTAATGGTAACGGTATTGCTGAAGGTTCTTGTGACTGTGATGGTAACGTACTAGATGATTGTGGTGTTTGTGGAGGAGATAATTCTTCTTGTTTAGCTACAGTTGTATTCTCAGTTGATATGAACCTTGTTGATTACCCTAATGCCGATTATGACAATGTTGTCGTTAATGGTTCATGGAACGGATGGCAAGGCTGGGGAGTTCAGCTTTCAGACGATGATGGTGATGGTGTTTTCACTGGATCTTTACTTGTTAATCCTGGTACTACTTTTGAATATGTTGTAGCTGTTACAGGCGCAGCAGACGGATGGTCTGGCTGGGGAATTCAGTGGGGTAATGGATGTGAAAACACTAACGTAGTTGTTACTGCTGGAGAAACAGGAAGTACTACATCGACTTCTTTGGAAGCTGGATGTGCTGTCATTTTAGGTTGTATGGATGAAAATGCATCTAACTATGATTCTTCAGCTGAAGAACAAGCATATGATCAATGGGGTAACCTATCGTGTGTGTATGCTTCATGTGATGATGTTCCAGCACCTGGATGTATTTACGCAGACGGTTTTGGATACTTCAATCCGGAATTTGGAGAAGATGCCTGTGTATCTTACGGTGGAACTCCTTGTCCTGCATGTGATGATATAGACGCTGATGGTGTTTGTGATGATGAGGATGATTGTGTTGGTTTATACGATGATTGTGGAGTATGTAACGGAGATAACTCATCTTGTACTGGTTGTATGGATGAAAGTGCTTGTGACTACGATGCAAGTGCTACTATACAGGCTGTTGAATCTTTCGATTCATTTGCATTAAGTTTCTCTTGGCCTTCTCTAGGATCTTATCCCTCAGAGATTTCATGGGGTCTTACATATGAGGATGGTACAATCTATGCGCAAGATTTAGGAACATTCGAAGGAGGTATAGTATTGTCAGAACTGCCACCAGGAACATACATGGTAGATGGTTTTGACTCTTGGGGTGATGGATGGAATGGTGCTGAGCTACTTATTACTGACGATAATACAGGTCAAACAACTTCATTAGTTGTTACAGGAGAATCAGGTTCTGTTGAAGTAGTTGTAGCTAGTGGAATCGCAGTCTGTGATTACGATTCGTGTCTAGGTTGTACTGATGACACGGCTTGTAACTACGATGATTCTTCTACCCAAGATGATGGATCTTGTTATTTCCAAACTGAACTATTTGATTGTAACGGAGACTGTCTTGAAGGTTCAAACGTTACACTTACTCTATATGATTCTTGGGGTGACGGTGGAGGATCTGTAACAATCAACGGTGTTACTTTCCAACTTGCTTTTGGAAACTCTGAGGATTTTGAACTTTGTCTTGATCTGTCCACTTGTATAGATGTTGTTTATGCATCAACTGATTCATATGCTTACGAAAATAGCTGGTCAATATCTGATGATAGCGGTGTGCTTGCATCAGGTGGTGCTGAGTCTGGATTAGTTGGTACTTGTGTATCTGGTTGTATGGACGACACTGCATGTAACTACGATGATTCAGCTAACATTGCTGATGACTCATGTACTTATGCTGAAGGTATCTACGATTGTGATGGAAATTGTAACAATGACGAGGACGGAGACGGCCTTTGTGATGAGGAAGAAGTTGCTGGTTGTGTTGTGCCTGGTGCATGTAACTACGTAGCTCTTCCAACTGAACTAGAGCCATGTGTTTACCCAGACCCAGGATATAACTGTGAGGGTAACTGTATAGGAGATGAGGACGGCGATGGCGTTTGTGATGCAAACGAAGTTGTTGGTTGTCAAGATTCAACTGCATGTAACTACGACGCTAGTGCTACTGACTCAGCTGACTGTGATTACGACTCTTGTCTAGGTTGTATGGACGAGTCAGCTTGTAATTACGACGCTGATGCTATTCAAGAGGACGGTTCTTGTGACTACTGCTCTTGTTCTAACGCAGCAGGCGGTGAAGGTGGATTCGGCCTTGAGCTAGAAGAAGTGTCAAACAATGGTATTAACACTACTTACAGAGTGTATGTTACTACGTCTGGTCCAGACGATTATGTTTCTTCTGTATCAGGTGATGCTACTAATCCCTCATTCTTAAGAACTACAACTTCTTTCATTCAAAGTACTGGTGGTTCTTTAACTGCTGATGGAATTAATCCAACGTTCTTCCCATTATTCCCAGATTTAGAATTTGATTCTTGGCTTACGATTGGAATTGATCAAGCTCCAGTTGATGGTGAAGGTTCAATTAATATTGCTCAGGCTGCAGATGATACTTGGGTTTCTGACTTCGAAACTGGTGGAAACCTAGAGCTTAACAGCTTCTTTGGTGGTAGTTGGTTCACGACAGGAAATGTGACTAATGGATTTGCAGGTAATGACAATAGAGTGCTTGTAGCTCAGCTGACTACTGATGGGAATATCACTGGTTCACTTTACACTCAGATTTTCCCAGGAGGCGATGCATCTCAGGAGATGCTTCTAACCCTATCATTTGGTACTATAGGTTGCGGATGTACTGATGAGACTGCGTGTAACTATGATGCAAACGCTATTTATGACGATGGTTCTTGTGCTGTTGAAGATGAGTGTGGTGTTTGTGGAGGTTCAGGTATTTCTGATGGTGCTTGTGATTGTGACGGAAACACACTAGATGCTCTTGGAGTATGTGGAGGTTCTTGTGAGGCTGATGCTGATGCTGACGGAGTTTGTGACGACGTTGACGACTGTGTTGGTGCTTACGACGACTGTGGAGTATGTAATGGTCCTGGAGCAGTTTATGAGTGTGGATGCGCTGATATACCAGAAGGAGACTGTGACTGTGACGGTAACCAGCTCGATGAGTGTGGTGTTTGTGGCGGTGATGGAATTTCAGAAGGTGCTTGTGACTGTGATGGAAACTTACCAAATGTAGGATATGATTGTGATGGTAATTGTTTAACAGATACTGATGGTGACGGAGTATGTGATGAGTTTGAAATTGGAGGTTGTACTGATGATAATGCTTGTAACTACGACGATCTCGCAACTGATGACAATGGAACTTGTGAATATCAAGAACTAACTACTCTTCCAGGTGCTGTTGAATCTCCTTCATGTGGACTATTCTTTAGCGGATATGCAGAGGGATCATCAAACAACAAGTTCTTAGAGATTTACAACCCAACTGATTCTGACATCAGTCTTGACGGATTTGCATTCCCAAGCGTTAGTAACGCACCATCTGTTCCTGGCGAGTACGAGTACTGGAATTCATTCCCAGAAGGAGCTGTAGTTGCTTCTGGTGATGTTTATGTAATTGCTCACCCATCTGCTGATGACAATATTCTTATGGAGGCCGATCATACTCACCAGTACTTATCTAATGGTGATGATGGATACGCTATTGTTCAAGGTACTGAAGATGATTATACTATCGTTGATATAATTGGTACTTGGGATGCTGATCCAGGATCTGCATGGGAAGTTGCAGGTGTTTCCAACGCAACTAAGGATCACTCACTTGTTCGTAAATCTGATGTGAACAATGGTAATGGTGGAGATTGGGCTTCTTCTGCTGGAACAAATTCAGATGATTCTGAATGGATAGTTCTTGATAATAATGATTGGACTGGACTTGGTTCTCATGAATTTACAGGTTCATGTTCTACACCTGCTCCAGTAACAACAATTGCAGATTGTGATTTATTCCAAAATGGCCCTAATTCAACTTGGACACATGTTTATACTTTAACTACTTCAAGCGACGATAATAGCTCTTCTGCTCAGTCATTTACAATCAACGTAACTTCTCTACCTGAAGGTGGAGCGAATTACAGAATTGTTAAAACTGTTGCGAATGGTAACTGGAATAATGGTCCTGCTGTAGCATTAAGTGAAGGTGTTAATACAAAGACTGTTGCTGGTGTATCATTTAACCGTACAGTTAAAGTACAATTCTCTAGTGGTGACATTGAGTTTGACACGTTCATTGTTAATGGTGAAGATGTTAACACTTGTGCAATTGCACCTGTAAATGAAGCATATGTATACGATTGTGATGGTGCATGTATTAATGATGGTGATGGTGATGGAGTATGTGATGAGCTAGAAATCGGTGGATGTACTGATTCAGCAGCATGTAATTACGATTCATCTGCTACTGATGATAATGGTTCTTGTGAATTCTTATCATGTGCAGGATGTACTGACGATGAAGCTTGTAACTATGATGCTTCAGCTATCATTGAAAATGGTTCTTGTACTTATGCAAACCAATATGAAGATTGTGATGGTAATTGTTTAAACGATGCTAACATAAATGGTATCTGTGATGAGATAGAGGTGCTAGGTTGTACATATGCTGATGCTTGTAACTTTGATTCTGGAGCTAACGTAGAAGACGGTTCATGTGACTTCTCTTGTCTGACAGTTGGTTGTACAGACGCATCTGCAGTTAACTATAACGACGGTGCTACTGCAGATGATGGTTCTTGTCTATTTACTGGATGTATGGATCCTGAAGCTCTTAACTATGATGCAGATGCTAACCTAAGCTGTGGGTGTGAGTACCCAGAAAGTTGTCCTGGTGACCTTAACGGTGACCTTGAGGTTGACGTAAGTGACCTATTAGACTTCTTCCAGCTATGGGGTAACGTATGTGAAGAGTAATTCACTAAAGATTAACAAAAGAAACGGGCTTCCTTCGGGTGGCCCGTTTTTCTTTCAATAGATTTTAGCTTTATACTATGTTTTGTAATCAACCTAAAGAATCAGATAGAGAGAGGATGCGCAGGCAACTTGATGAAACTCACACTTGGCCGTGTGATTTTATGTTCAAGTTTATCGTACCTAAAGGAAATGAGAATGAAGCTTCTCTCAGATCGATTTTTGGTCTTAAAGCCAAATTTAAATTCAAGGATAGTAAAACAGGTAAGTACAGGTCATTCACCATCGTAGATAAAGTAGATGGTGCTGATGCGGTTTTTGTACGCTATGAAGCTGCGGCAAAAATCCCTGGAATTATCTCCCTGTAATAGTCCTAACGAATTACATACGCTCAGGCATGCTTACACCTAGAAGTGACATTCCAGTTTTTACAGTTGAGCTACAAAGTGCACAAATTGCAAGACGAGCGTCTCTTAATTCATTATTCTCTTCTTTTAAGATAGGATGATCTTGATACCAACTGCTGTAAGATTTTGTGATGTCATAGCATAGGTTAGCAATTAGTGAAGGGTCGTAAAGACGAGCGGCTTCTTCAATAACGTCTGGAAGAGAAAGAGCCATCATTAATAGTGACTTTTCAGTCTTATCAAAAATGACATTAGATTTTACCGAGAGGTTAGAAGCGTCTTCTATTCCAGCGTTTCTTAAAACAGATCGTGATCTAACGTAATTGAATTGAAGATAAGGGCCAGTATTTCCAATGAAATCAATACTACCCTTGGGGTCAAACATTATAGACTTCTTAGGGTCAACTCTGAGTAGGAAATACTTCAATGCACCATATCCCACTTGCTTAAATAGTTCTGGTCTATCAGCTTCAGGAATCTTGTCTAATTTACCAGCTTCAATAGCTACAGCTTCAGCTGTTTCAAGCATTTCAGAAAGAAGGTCGTCAGCATCGACTACTGTTCCTTCACGAGATTTCATTTTGCCTTCAGGAAGCTCAACCATTCCATAACTTAAGTGATGGCAACGTTCTCCTTGTTCAAATCCAAGTTTTCTTAATATTTCAAAAAGTACTTTGAAGTGGTATTCTTGCTCGTTTCCTACAGTGTAGACTTGGCGGTCTAATACTGGGTAGTCTTTGAAACGCAAGATTGCAGTTCCAATGTCTTGAGTCATATAGACAGCAGTCCCGTCATTACGAAGTAAAAGTTTTTCGTCAAGACCTTTGTCAGCAAGGTCTACCCAAACCGACTCGTCTTCACGCTGATTAAATACACCAGACTTTAGACCTTTTTCTACTTGTTCTTTACCGATAAGGTATGTGTCAGATTCGTAATAAAGCTTGTCGAAATCAACGCCCATCTCACGATAAGTAGAATCAAAACCGTCGTAAACCCAACTATTCATTTTACTCCAAAGTTCTCGAACCTCAGAGTCTCCGATTTCCCATTTGTGAAGCATTTCACGAGCTTCGAGTAGGATAGGGGCTTTGTCTTTACCGTGTTCTAAGACCTCTTCTTTGTAGACTTTGTCAAATGCTACGTAGTACTTTCCTACGAGCTTATCGCCTTTGAGACCTGATGAATCTGGTGTTTCTCCTTGGCCAAACTTGAGCCACGCGACCATGGACTTGCAGATGTGTATTCCTCGGTCGTTAATTATTTGGACTTTTACGACGTTGTGGCCGGCTGCCTTCAATATTTCTGCTACACTGTATCCGAGGAAGTTGTTTCGCAAGTGGCCTAGATGAAGAGGTTTGTTTGTGTTGGGAGAGCTGTATTCTACCATAACCTGAGGTTTACTTCCTTCCGGTTGAAGCCCAAAACTTGAGCCGAGCGTTATGGCACTACAGAGTTCGTTAGCCCAGTATTTATTGCTAATGCTAAGGTTTAAAAAACCTTTAACTACTTGAAAAGCAGTTACGTCCTTGCAATTTTCAACTAGATATTCACCCAGTACTGATCCAGTGTCTTCTGGTGACTTTTTAGACAATCTAGTAAATGGAAATACTACAACTGTTCGCTGTCCTTCAAATTCAGGACGAGTTAATTGAATGCTTACCTGTTTTGCATCAGGTGTCGCATTAAAAAGTTTTGAGCACCCTTCAGTTACTGCGTTTTCAAGTATTTTGTCTATTCTTAGCATTTAGGTAAATGTATTTCAGCCAT
>MDSV01181461.1_pt1 | contig 16676 bp, 16 predicted proteins | sample 810851 | NCBI WGS metagenome assembly MDSV01 (sample SAMN05326640, study PRJNA326480) | marine metagenome | isolation source: seawater | place: Atlantic Ocean: North East | collected 2012 | reverse complement strand
GTGCTTATTTAAATGCTGGTTACTATAAAATCAGTGGTTCAGCTTTAGATTTTTATTATATTCAAGTTGGTAGTGGTGGTGAAGTTTCTTCAACAGGAACTTGCGGTACTCCACCATAAAATTATTTGGAAAATAAAATATTCTTTTTTATATTGTCGTTATGAAAGTAGCATTCTGTATTCCTGGTAACAGCTTTACTCCTAGATTCTTAACTAATTGGACAACATTAACTAATGAATTAACCAATAGAAATATTGAATTTTGGTTAAGTACAGGATACGCTCCAGTAGTTCATTTAGCTAGAGAAAGAGTATTAGATATTATAAATTCAGAAATAGATTTTACTCATGTAATGTGGATTGATTCTGATATTGATTTCACACCAGATGATTTTTTTAGATTAGAAAGTCATAATAAACCTGTAATGTCAGGAGTATATAAAATGTTAGATAATAATTATAGTTGTCTAGTAGATGGAGAATGGATGGATAGTAAATTAAGAACAGATAATATTAATTGTTGTTCACCTTCATTAATAGAAGCTGACTTTTGTGGAATGGGTTGGATGTTAACTCAAATAGAAGTGTATAAAAAATTAAAATTTCCATATTTCGATATGAGTATTGAAAAACATGAAGACGAATTGTTTTGTACAAAGTTACGTAAACATGGATACAAAATAAATGTTGATCCTAGTATTTTAGTAGGACATGAAAAATTACAAGTTTTAAGGTAAAATATTAATATTTAAGACTATTAACATATGTATAACTATATTATAGGCCTTAACGGAAGTGGGCTCATTTTGAGTAACCAACCATAATAAAATTATTGATATGCCCAACTGGAAAAAAGTAGTTGTATCCGGCAGTAATGCTGATTTAAATAAGTTAAAAGCAGCAAGTTATTTCGTACCATTAACAGGTTCTGGATCAGTTCCAAATAAAGCGTACGCAATACCTTTTCTAGATACATCTTCAGGAGATTTATACGATACATTTTATCAAGATAATCAAAATAAATTATTTTGGTATCCAGCAGGAGGCCTTAATGTAATTGGAAACATTACAACTGGAGGTACAAACTCATTTGTTACAGCAAGTAATATTATAGCTTCTACATCTTTAACAGGTAGTAACTTACACGTAAATGGTTTAGCAATTGGATCTTCAGAAACAAGAATACTTGTATCAGATACATCAGGTAATATAAAATATAGAACGAATTTAAGCTTAACTGGACCTACAGGACCTAAAGGTTCTACTGGTACTCAGGGGGCTCAAGGTAATCAAGGTGCTCAAGGTAATAAAGGACAAAAAGGACAAACAGGATCAAAAGGATCTATAGGACCAAAAGGTACTACAGGTTCACAAGGTAATGTAGGACCAACTGGACCTCAAGGAGCACAAGGAAATAAAGGACAAAAAGGACAATTAGGGCCTCAAGGTGCTCAAGGAGCTCAAGGTGTAGCAGGACCTAAAGGTACTACAGGAGATAAAGGTACTACTGGATCTCAAGGTAATCAAGGTGATCAAGGTAACAAAGGACAAAAAGGTCAAACAGGTACAAAAGGTTCATTAGGACCAAAAGGTAGTACAGGTGCTACTGGACCTCAGGGAGCACAAGGTAATACTGGAGCACAAGGTAATAAAGGACAAAAAGGTGCTTTAGGTGATACAGGACCAAAAGGTGCTACTGGATCTCAGGGTAATACAGGTGCTCAAGGACCTAAAGGTGCAACTGGATCTCAAGGACCAAAAGGTGCTACAGGTTCACAAGGTAATGTAGGACCTCAAGGTGCAACTGGACCTAAAGGTACTACAGGATCTAAAGGTGATACTGGTGCTCAAGGTAATACTGGAGCACAAGGTAATAAAGGACAAAAGGGTCAAACAGGTTCTAAAGGAACAACTGGTGCTCAAGGTGATCAAGGTAATGTTGGACCTCAAGGTGCAACTGGACCTAAAGGACAAAAAGGTACAACAGGTGCTACTGGACCTCAAGGTGCTCAGGGTAATAAAGGACAAAAAGGCCAAACAGGATCAAAAGGTTCATTAGGACCAAAAGGTACAACTGGTGATCAAGGTAATGTAGGACCACAAGGTGCTCAAGGTAATAAAGGACAGAAAGGTCAAACAGGTACTAAAGGAACAACTGGTGCTCAAGGTAATCAAGGTGTAGCAGGACCTAAAGGTGACACTGGTTCTCAGGGTGCACAAGGTAATCAAGGTGCAACTGGACCTAAAGGACAAAAAGGACAAACAGGAACAACAGGACCTCAAGGAGCTCAAGGTAATACAGGTGCAACTGGACCAAAAGGTGCTACAGGTTCACAAGGAAATAAAGGACAAAAAGGAGAAATTGGTGCTCAAGGCCCACAAGGTAATACAGGATCTAAAGGTCAAACAGGTGCTCAAGGTAATGTAGGACCTAAAGGACCTCAAGGTGCACAAGGAAATACAGGTGCTCAAGGACCAAAAGGTGCTACTGGTGCAACTGGACCTCAAGGTGCTCAAGGTAATCAAGGAGCTCAAGGTAATAAAGGACAGAAAGGCCAAACAGGAGATCAAGGAGATAAAGGAACAACTGGTGCTCAAGGTAACCAAGGTAATACAGGACCTAAAGGTAGTACTGGTGCACAAGGTAATGTTGGACCACAAGGTGCTCAAGGTAATAAAGGACAAAAAGGACAAACAGGAGCAACAGGACCTCAGGGAGCTCAAGGTAATCAAGGTAATGTAGGAGCTAAAGGACCTCAAGGTGCTCAAGGACCTAAAGGTACTACAGGTTCACAAGGTAATAAAGGACAGAAAGGTCAAACAGGACCTCAAGGTGCTCAAGGTAACCAAGGTAACACAGGACCTAAAGGACAAAAAGGACAAAAAGGACAATTAGGACCTCAAGGTGCTCAAGGTAATCAAGGTAATACTGGACCTAAAGGACAAAAAGGTCAACAAGGACCAGAAGGTAACTTTGGAGGTGCTTCATTTGATTATACGTTTGATTCAGGTACTGGAGCTTCAGATCCAGGTACAGGTAAAGTAAGATTAAATGTAACACCAGATCAAAAGAATTCTACAGCAATGTACATTGACGCTACAGATGATGGCGGAAATAGTATTGTAGCATTTATGACTACTATTAGTAATTCATCTTCAACAATTCAAGGTCACGTTAGAATATCTGAAAAATCAAACACTAACGACTTTATATTATTCCAGATTACAAACGTAGCTGGTCAAGATACAAATGCTTGGTATAATTTAACAGTATCAGCTGAAGCACAATCAGCAGATGGATTAATATTCTCAAATTCAGATGATGTAATATTATCATTCCAAGTAACAGGTGATCAAGGAGATACAGGACCACAAGGTGCTCAAGGAAACAAAGGACAAAAAGGTGCACAAGGTGCTCAGGGTGCACAAGGTAATCAAGGTGCACAGGGTAATCAAGGTGCAACTGGACCAAAAGGTACTATTGGAGCAAAAGGACCACAAGGTGCTCAAGGAGCTCAAGGTAACCAAGGAGCTCAAGGTAATCAAGGTGCAACTGGACCTAAAGGTTCTACAGGATCTCAAGGAGCAACTGGGCCTAAAGGACAAAAAGGTGCGGGTGGTGCTCAAGGTAACACAGGACCTAAAGGATCAACTGGTGGACAAGGTAACAAAGGACAAAAAGGACAATTAGGAGCAACAGGACCTCAAGGTGCACAAGGTAACACAGGACCTAAAGGACCTCAAGGTGCACAAGGTAACCAAGGTAATACAGGACCTCAAGGTGCAAAAGGACCTCAAGGTGCTCAAGGACCTAAAGGTGCTACAGGTTCACAAGGTAATCAAGGTGCTCAAGGGCCAAAAGGTGCTACAGGATCTCAAGGTAATCAAGGACCTAAAGGTGCTCAAGGTGCTCAAGGTAATGTAGGACCACAAGGTGCTCAAGGTAATGTTGGACCAAAAGGTTCAACAGGATCACAAGGTGGACAAGGTAATAAGGGGCAAAAAGGTGCTTTAGGAGACACTGGACCACAAGGAGCTCAAGGTAATCAAGGAGCTCAAGGTAATACAGGACCTAAAGGACAAAAAGGACAAAAAGGTCAAACAGGTGGTCAAGGAAATACAGGTGCTCAAGGACCAAAAGGTGCTACAGGAGCTCAAGGTAATCAAGGTGCAACTGGACCTAAAGGTTCTACAGGGTCACAAGGTGGACAAGGTAACAAAGGACAAAAAGGTCAAACTGGTACTCAAGGTAATCAGGGTAATACAGGACCAACAGGTGATACAGGACCACAAGGTGCTAAAGGACCTCAAGGTGCTCAAGGTGGCCAAGGTGGACAAGGTAACAAAGGACAAAAAGGTGCTACTGGTGCAACTGGACCTCAAGGTGCTCAAGGTAATCAAGGAGGACAAGGTAATACAGGACCAAAAGGTTCTACAGGATCTACTGGGCCTAAAGGACAAAAAGGTGCTACTGGTGGACAAGGTAACCAAGGTGACACAGGACCAAAAGGACAAAAAGGTCAAACAGGTGGACAAGGTAATCAAGGTAATCAAGGACCTAAAGGTGATACTGGAGGAACAGGACCACAAGGTGGAGCTGGACCTAAAGGAGATACAGGAGGAGCTGGACCTAAAGGAGATACAGGTGGTACTGGACCTCAAGGAGGAGCAGGTAATAAAGGACAGAAAGGTGCTCAAGGTGATGCTGGAAACAAAGGTGCTCAAGGTGGTGATGGAGGACCTGGGCCTAAAGGTTCAACAGGATCTAAAGGTAGTACAGGACCAAAAGGACCACAAGGTGGTGGAGGACCAAAAGGACCACAAGGTGCTAAAGGACCTCAAGGTGCTAAAGGACCACAAGGTGCTAAAGGACCACAAGGTGAAGATGGGGAAGAAGGAGAACAAGGTAACAAAGGACAGAAAGGTACCACAGGAACTAAAGGACCACAAGGACCAATTGGACCAAAAGGACCACAAGGACCACAAGGTACTAATGCAAGTATAACAAATAACTCAAATAATAGAGTATTAACTGCTACTGGTGGAACATCAATAAATGGTGAATCAAATTTAACATTTGATGGCAGTACATTAACAGTAACAGGTGGTGTAAATGCAACATCAGATGTTGTAGCATTCGCTTCATCAGACAGAAGATTAAAAACAGACATTATACCAATTCCAGATGCTTTAAGTAAGATAATGCAAATTAGTGGTAATACATTTAATTGGATTCCTTTAACAGATAAAGAACAAAAGAAAATTCACCATCATGAGGGAGCTGATATTGGAGTTATTGCACAAGAAATTGAAGCAATTCTACCAGAATTAGTAACAACTAGAACTAGTGGATATAAAGCTGTTAAATATGAAAAATTAGTAGCATTACTTATAGAAGCAATTAAAGAATTAAATAATAAAATAGATAAATTAAATAAATAAAAATGGGATTTTACGTTACAGCATCTATAGAACATGATGGTAATTCATATGATAACTTTTATGTTAGAATAGAAAATTATAATTTACAAAAACCTCACGGTAAAGTAAGAGCAGTCATAGCACATTATAAAAATAAAGCAGGAGCTTTAAAAGCCATACCAGAATATATTGAAGATATTCATGTTAATAATGCTGAAGATCTGTTACATTTAACACATAAAATTGATGGGGTAGAAAAAACTCATGATTGGATACATGATATTCCTATAACTGAAGAAGAAACAGTAACAGTAACAACATATTCAAGTTCATTTTCAACTCAAGAAATTGAGTTTACTGATTTTGATGATGATGGAAATGAAGTTACAAAAACTAGAACTCAACAAATAGAAACAATCCACACAGGTAGTGCTAATGTAGTAAAAAATAAAGTAAATTTAGATTTAATAACAGGTAGTATTTACCCTTGGGCATATGAAAGAATTATAGATAAATATTCTGAAATTTATGGTTCTGAAAATATTAGTAACGCTTAATATAAAATTATGTCAATAGACAGTACTTTAGGAACAACAAATATAAGATGGGCTGGAAATTATGCAAGTGGACTATATAATTCCTGTTACAGAACAGTAGCTGGTATAACTTATACCGTTAATTATAGTGGTTGTAAGTTTATGAGAAGATCTGTTCAACCTAAGGTATTTGCTACGAATACAGGAACAACAGATTATTCAATTGCGGATTATGTTAGAAGTAAAGCAACTAAATTTTATTTTAATCTTGCATTAGGAACAAAATTTGCTTCATCTGGAGTTAGATATGATTCTCCATTTGCAGTTGGTTACGCTACAACTCAATCTTGTATAAACGCAGCTGGTTTTTCAGCAGATCATACATATCAATCATGTACAGCAGCAGGTCCTAATTATGGGTATACATGGGCACATTGGAGAAAAAATAGTACAAGTGGAACAATAGTGTCATATAGTGCAAACTTTCTCTTTTATTTTAATGATTCTAATCAAAGTGGATGTACTATATTATATGCTATGTATAATACATTATAATATAAATTAAATAGGTTTTTTTGGAAATAATATGGGTTTTAGAAAATGTTAAAAAAGAAAAAAATTTTTATAATAAATTAAGAATACTTCTTTTATTAGCATCAACGTCACTTTGGAAAAAATATCATCCAACACATACATTGGTATTATACTGCGATGATTTAACGTTAGATACGTTAAGTACATTAGGTATTTTTCATTTATGGAACGATATACGACCATTAAATTCAACCATTAATATACGTAAAAGTGATTTTTGGTCTACTTGTAAAACTGAAATAATTAGCAAAACAAAAATTCCAATTTGCATAGTAGATCATGATTTTCTTATATTTAAAAATATAGAAGAACATTTAAAAGATAATGTTTTATTTACACATGATGAAATAGCTAGTAATTGGTATCCCAAACCTAATTGTAAATTTACACGACAAATAGATTATAATTTTGAAAGAATAGATGATACAGCTGCAAATGTATCTTTATTTTACCTCCCAGATCCTAAATTTTCTCGTAAATATGCTAAACAAGTAATAATAAATCATAAACAATTCTCAGAATTAAACGATAAATCATGTGCAACTAACCATATGATTTTATCTGAACAATTAATGTTAAAACAATGGTTATTAAAAGATAATATTAAATATAAAGCATTATCTAAAAATATTTTTGATTGTAAAAATCTAGAATTTACAGATAACATTAATAATAAAGGTATTTGGAATTTAAAGGAATCTTCATTATATTATAGGCACTATGGCGTTACAGAAAAACGATTAATTAATGACATACCCACACATCAATTTCTATTAAGATGTATTAATGCTGGAGGTGTAATAAATAGTAAAGAATTAAATAAAAAATTAGATGATAAAAATCGATTTTGAAGTTGATATTATTTATGTCCTTAATCTAAAAAGACATAAAAAAAGAAAACAACGTATTACTAATTTATTTAAAAAACATGGTATTAAAAACTATGAATTTTTTGAAGCTATACCTGGTTCCCAATTACCTTTAGATAAAGATCGATTATTTGATTATAAAAAATTAATTAATGATGGTATTTTAAATAAATGGTTTGCTGATCCTAATGGATTAATAACTAAAAATATTATAGCTTGTGCTTGGAGTCATTTAAAAATATATGAAAAATTTGTAAAAACAGATTATGAAACTTGTTTAATTTTAGAAGATGATGTTATTTTTAGCCATAGAATGTATGAATATGTACTTGATGGTAGATTTGAAAGTATAAAAAAACACATTAAAAAATTTGATGTAGGTATATTTCATTGGGGTAAAGCACAAATGGATGAAATTCATGGATCAGAACTTTTAATTGATAATACTCATCACTTTACATTCCCAAGAAATGTACCAAAACAATCAGCTCAATCATATCAGATAAATAAGTGGACTGCAAATCATTTAATTGAAACAGGTTATCCTATTAAAAAAGCAGCTGATGTTTTCTTAGATCATACTAAAGTTAAAATTAATTGTCCTGAACATTCTTTATTTATACAATCTAATGGTCCTGTTAAACAAGAAAGTTTTGATAAAATAGGGTTAGCATTATGGAATTCTCTTACAGATAAAGAATATGATTCATCTACAGCAGGAAATACAACACTTACTAGTGTTTATTTTGAAGCTAATATAGGAATTGATTTAGTTAGATTTAGAAATTATAAAACAGCTGACGGGGCAGTAATACATGATTTTCCAATTTTATATTTTAAAGAATGAAAGCAATACACGTAAATTGGACTAAACCTTTTTTTGAAAAAGATAGATTAAGAGGCCATGGATTTGAAACTATAAAAAATATTAAATCAGAAACTTATACTCAACCTGATTACCAATTATTATATACTATATTATCTGCTTTAAATTGGAAAAAATATAATGGTCCTATTAAATTATACACTGATTCTATTGGTGCTTCATTTTATCAAAGATTTGGTTTATTAGATTTATATGATGAAATTGATATAAAATTTCTAAATAATTATTCTAAATCAGATATAGATGCTGCTTATTTTTGGACTAGTGGTAAAATAAAGTGTTTAGCTCATCAAACAGAACCTTTTGTATTCTTAGATCAAGATATGATTGTAAGAGAAACACTACCTGATTGGGTTAGAACAAAGGATTTAACTATAGCTCATTGGGAAATAGGTAGAGGTTATTATTACTTTGATAAAGAAAAATTTGAAAAAGAAATAACTCATGTACCTTGGATTGAAAATTATAATGTAGATGATTGGTCTCCTAATACATCATTTTTATGTTTTAATAACATGGAGTTACTTAGAAAATATCATAAATGGCATAAACATTTAGTAAATACTCATGGAAAAACTAACATTCCAGAATGGTTTTGGTTATTAACAGATCAAGGTATTTTAGGCCATATTGTTAGAGAAAATGATTTTAAGGTAAATACTTTAACTCAAGAAATAGCTTTATCACATCATAATACAATAGATTTATCTACTAGATATAAAGGTAAAGCCGAAAAATGGTATTCACTTATTAATCCTGATTATGATCATATTAATGATAGAGAAAAAGAAGTTGTATTTGAACATGTTTGGCTAGATAAAATTAACACTCAGAATTTAGAGATTAAAAAATGGTTTAAAGAAATTGTAGAACAACTAGATGGTAGTAAATATCTTGATAGTGAAGTATGGTATAAACATTGGATAGATTATCATGAAAATAATTAGAGTACTTTGGGGTGATAAAATAAATCATGAAATACCTCCATTTCCGTTATTAGAAAATGAAGTAGTTTATGTTTGGGGAGAAGAAAATAACCAAATGTTATTAGATAGAGGATGGGAAACTAGACTTTTATCTAGTTATATGTTTGAAGGTGAATTTAATGGTTTTGGAAAAAAAATATTTGCACTAAATCAAGCACTAGAAGAATTTAATGAAGTATTGTTATTAGACTGGGATTGTTATTTATTAAAACCTTTAGATGATAAATTTTATAATACATTAAAAGAAAAACCAATACAAATACCGTTATATATTCAACATAAAGATACTAAAGATGCTATATTAGAAATATTACCACCTAACCAAAGTATACAAATGCAAAAAGAATTAGATATAATGGGCAAAGGATTTAAAAAATATGGTTGGGAATGGGAAGATGGATATGTAGCTCCTAATTTTGGATTTGTGTATTGTAGAGATAAAGATTTTGGAAATGAATTATTAAAAATAGCAATAAATAATGATTTACAAACTGTTGTAGATGAATTTGCTACTTTATTATATGTAGATTGTACTTTAGAAGAATATATTAAAAAATATTTACCATCAGTATTAAGAGGAGGTAGTAATGAAAAGTATATTCTAAATAATAGATTACATAAATTAAGTAAAAAATTTAACGATTATATTGATACTAAAACTAAAATAACACCTTATTTTGAACACATCTAAAATAAAAATAGTAAGAACTTGGTGGGGAGATTATAAAGATAAATGGGCTGATGTACCAAAAATACCTTTATATGATAATGAAATAGTATATGTTTGGGGTGAAAAAAATAAAGAAAAACTAGAAGAAAGAGGGTATGTTTGTATAGCTATGGGCGACAATGATTTCTCAGGTAGTAATGTTTATGGAAAAAAATTACAAGCATTAGATATAGCTTTAAAACATTGGGGTGAAGTATTAATGTTAGATTGGGACTGTTTTATTTTAAAACCTTTAGATGATGAATTTTATAAATTATTACAAAGTAAAAAAACACAAGTTCCATTATATGCTCATTATAAAGAACCTATGTTTGCTTTACTAGAAGCAATACCAGATGATCATCCAATTTTACAAACAGATGAATCATATTTTCATTTAATAGATAATTTATCAACATTAGAAAACCAAATTCAACATTATCACTGGAAATGGGATGAAGCTTTAGTTATACCTAACTTTGGTTGTGTTTATTCTAGAGATAAAAATTTTGGAGCTGATTTAATTAAAATAGCCCAAGAAAATGATATAAAAGGATTAGTAGAAGAATTTGCAATGTGGAAATATGCTAATTGTAGTATGGAAGAGTATATTAAACGTTTCCACCCAGATTATGTATTAGGTGTATCAGATGATAAATTAAAATCTAGAGACTATACCATACAAGAAATACAATTGTTTTTTAACAATTATATAAAAGAAAAAATAAATTATAAACATTATTTAGATCATGTATAAAGTAAAAGTAATATCACTTAAAAGACGTCAAGATAGACGTGACAAAATAACCCATATGTTTCAACAAATAGATTTTGATTTTGTTGATGCATTAGATGGAAAAGATTACCAATTAACAGATTATGATAAAAAATTAATTGAAGGTAATGAATATGAAAAATATGGTATTCATATTCCTTCTTTAGTATGTGCTAATTATACTCACTTAAATTTAATAGAAGAATGTTCAAAACAAGATTTACCATATTTTATTTTTGAAGATGATGTATTTTTAACAGATGAAAAAGCACCTGATTTATATTTTGAAACATTAGCATTAGTAAACGATTTAGACGCTTTTTGGTTAATACCAGATACTCCTACAATAGCAGCTTATATTGTTTACCCAGAGGGTGCTAAAAAGATAATTAAAGATTTTGAACGTAATAATGAATTAAAACAAGGATTAGATTGGAAATTTTGGAATTTAAGGGAATCTGGCAAATTACTTGTAGATCAAGCAAAAATTGCGTATTTTGGACATAATCCAGGGGAAGACTCTGATATAACAACTTTAGAAAATTATGATATTTCATCCAACTAAAGAGGAAAACATATTTAATTTAGCTCCTATACCTGTATATAAAAGGGTATACAAAGATGATATTGTAACTAATAGAACATACCAATTTGGCTTAAATATATTAGATGCTGAGCAAAGAAGAATGGGTCAAGAGTTGCCTGGGCAGTACGATTATGAAAGACAATCTAATTATGAAGTAAATTATGATAAACAAGATGAATGGGTAGAAAAACATGAATTACAACCTATTGGAAGTAGGTTTTATGTTAATCCTAATGATTTTTTAGAAGCAGAAAATTCCGATGTAGAGGTTATTAATAGGAGAATTAAAAATGGTTTTAAAGAATTAATAGCTACAACAAAAGAACCAATAATAACTGAAAGTTGGCTACAATATTATGAACCAACTGAAGGTAGAGGACATAATGCTCATAATCATAATAGATGGCAATTTAATGAAGAAAGACCTAATATGTACTCAGGTGGATATTATTTAAGCGATGGTGAACCAATTAAAGATCACCCTTATAGTGGTGTATTTGCTTTTCATATTAGAGGAGAAAAACATTTTGTTAGACCAAAAGCAGGAATGCTCTTAATTTGGCCACATGATATTGTACACTCAGTAGAACCATTTTATGGCAAAAAACATAGAGCAGTAATTAATTTTAATATACAAGTATGAATATAATTTTTGATGTTAGAGGTGGAATAGGTAAAGTTATAGCATCAACCGCTTTTGTTGATACTCTTAGACAAAGATACTCAGATGATAAACTTATAGTAGTATCTTCGTACCCAGAAATCTTTAAAAATAACTTTAATGTTGATAATAATTATCATTTAAATGATATAGGTTTAGTTTATAATAAATTTATTAAAAATCAATCTGTTAAGTTTTATATTCAAGATCCTTATATGACAAATGGGTTTATGAATAGAGAAATGAACATAAATGAATCATATCATACTATGTATGATGCTTATCATATATCAAGATCAACTCCAAAAATTTACATAGATAATATTGAAAATGATATAGCTAAAGCAAAATATGAATCAGATAAACCTATATTTGTATTACATACTCATGGTGGAAATGAAGATGGAAGTTATAATTGGGCTAAAGATTTACCTGATTTTGTTATAAATAAAATAATTAATAAATTCAAAAATGATTATACCATATATCATATAAGGCAAGATCATCAACCAACATATAAACATACAATAACAGCGAATGAGGATATTAGATCAATAGCTACATTAATCCAAATGTCAGAAAAAAGATTATTTGTAGATAGCTTTGCTCAACATATGGCTAGAGCATTATATAAAAAATCAACAGTTTGTTGGATAGCTACTAGTCCTAAAAATTTTGGGTATGATTTTCATGATAATATATTATGTAATGCATATGAATTTGAAATGGACGCTAGTCATTACCAACAATACAATTTAAGAGAAAGCATAGATAACTTGCCTTTCCAAAATGAAGAACGTATATTTGACGTTGATGAAATTATAAAATCAATTAAACAACAATAATGGAATTAAATTATACATTTGATACAAGACAAAATGACTCACAAAATTATTATTACTATAATGAAGGTTTTAGTAAAGAAGAGCTAGATAAAATAGAAAAGGATGTTGCTGAATTACCTTTTAAAATAGCAGATACAGCAGGAGGAGATAATGATCATAATAGAAGATCTAAAGTAAAATGGGTTCCACAAAATGAAAATTGGTGGTGGTTATACGAAAAATTAGCAAACATGGCTGTAGAAGCTAATAATGCTAATTGGAATTTTGATTTACATTCACTACCAGAACAAATACAATATACAGAATATTATGGCACTGATAAAGGTCATTATGGTTGGCATGCTGACATAGGTCCTAATATTTTATCAACAAGGAAAGTTTCTATTACAGTTCAGCTATCAGATGCTGACGAATATGAAGGAGGGGATCTGCAATTATTTCGTGGAGGTGATTACGAAGCAGGAGAATTTGACACAGCTTACCGTGGAGCTGGGTCAGTTTTTATATTCCCATCATATCTTCTTCATAGAGTAACACCTGTAACTAAAGGTACAAGAAAATCATTTGTACTATGGTTAGGTGGTGGACATTATAGGTAATATATTTATTTATGTTGCGTTAATCAAAAATTAACTAAAACAAAAAACTATGAGTTGGACCTATAAAGGCGAAACTGTAAAAGAACTTACTGATTTTCCCCCAAATTCTTTTGGATTCGTTTATGTGATTACACATAAACCCACTAATAAAAAATATATTGGTAAAAAAGTATTATATTATAACAAAAAACATAAAATAGGAAAAAGAGAATTAGCTGCGCTTCAAGGAGTAGTAGGTAGAAAACCTGCATACAGAATGGTAGTTAAGGAATCAGATTGGCTTACTTATTATGGTTCGCAAAAAGAATTAAAATCATTATTAGCAGAAAGCAAACATAATGAATTTGAAAGATCAATTGTAAAAATAGTACCTAATAAAAAATTATTAACTTATTTTGAAACTAAATACCAGATGTTATACGAGGTATTAGAAAAACCAGACGAGTTTTTTAATGATAATATATTAGGTAAATTTTATACTAAGGATTTTAATGAAATAAATTATGAAGATCCTGAAGAAATAAGAAAACACTAGTTAATGAATAAAAGGTTATCGATTATAGGAAGAGGAACAGTTGGTTGTATGTCAGCTATTAAATTCCATAACTTAGGATATAAAATAGATTGGTACCATGATCCTAATACTCCACCCCTATCAGTTGGAGAAGGTACTACTTTACAAATACCTCGTTTTATGAGTGATGAGTTAGGTTTAAATTATAATGATTTAGATTTATTTGATGCTCATTATAAACAAGGTATAGAAAAAATAAATTGGACTAAAAAACCTTTTACTCATCATTTTCCTTTAGGTTCTATGGCATTACATTTTAATGCTAATAAATTTCAAGAATATGTTATTGATAAATTAAAAGACAAAGTTAATATAATTGAACAAAGAGTAAAACATAATGATGTAAATAATTATATTATCGATTGTTCAGGAACTCCGTCTAAAGAAAAAGAAATCCTTAACACTCCTATACCAGTAAATAAAGCTCGTATAATACAATGTCTTTGGGATAAACCTAAATTTAATTATACTCTTTGTATTGCTAAAAAATGGGGATGGGTATTTTTAATTCCATTAAAAAATAGATGCTCAGTAGGTTATTTATATAATGAATTATATTCTGATTTTGATGAAATAGAAAGTGAATTACAAGATATATTAAAAAAATACAATTTAGTAGCTACTAATGGTAATACACTTGATTTTAGAAATTATTATAGAGAAAAAAATTACACAGACAAAGTAAGTTATAATGGAAATGCTTCATCATTTTTAGAACCTTTAGAAGCTACATCATTATATACAGCTTATAGAAATATAGATAAAACTAATAAAGTAATATTAGGCGAAATAGACTATAACTCAGCAAATAAAGATTACCGTAACATGATGGAAGAAACAATTGATATAATAATGTTACATTATTTGGTAAAACCACCATATAAAACTGAATTTTGGGAAATGGCCCATTATAATGCAGTTAGTTGGTTTGTTGATCGTTTTGAAAGTTATCCTAAAATTCGTTTGATTAGTGGAAAAGGTCCATTATCTTATTCGGCGTGGAAAAAGGATAGTTTTAAACAAAATATAAAAGGTTTAAAATTACATAATAAATTAAAAGAATTAAATGGTTAATCAACTTTTAGTTTCATTAGTTAATTCTGTATTAGGTACGGGTAAAAAAACTGCTCGTGGTAATATGGCATATAAATGTCCTCACTGTAATCATCATAAACCTAAATTAGAGGTTAATTTTACAGAAAATAAAGAAGGTGTTAATCCTTGGCACTGTTGGGTATGTGGTAAAAAAGGTAAATCAATTTATTATTTACTTAAAGCTGCCGGTGCATCACAAGATAAATTATCTGAAGCTAGAACTTATGTTAAGGATGTTAATTACATCCCTACAGAAACTAAGGTGGAGGCTTTAAAATTACCTGACGAATTTATACGTTTAAATCAGTCAAATAACAACAGTATAATATATAAACATGCATTAGCATATTTAAAGAAACGGGGTGTTCAAATATCGGATATTACCAAATACAATATTGGTTATTGTGAAAAAGGTTTATATAAAAATATGATTATTGTGCCAACTTATGATAAAGATGGTAGATTAAATTATTTTATTGCGCGTACTTTTGAAAAAGATACGTTTGTAAAATATAGAAATCCACAAGTAAGTAGAAATATTATACCAAATGAGCATTTAATTAATTGGAATGTTCCAATTGTTTTATGTGAAGGACCTTTTGATGCAATAGCTATTAAAAGAAATGCTATACCATTATTAGGAAAAAATATACAAAGTAATTTAATGAAAAAAATAGTTACTTCTATAGTAGATAAAATTTATATTGCGTTAGATAAGGATGCGATCAAACAAGCTTTAAATTTCTGTGAAAGATTAATGGCAGAAGGTAAAGAAGTCTATCTTGTAGATATACAGGATAAGGATCCGAGTGAAATGGGTTTTAAAAATTTCACTAAACTAATACAAAAGACAGTTCCGATGACTTATTCATCATTATTGGAACATAAACTAGCTTTATGATAAAAAAATCGTATAACAGAATACTAGAGATCTCAGATGATCACAAACAAATTACTTTACCTGATTCAAGGTATTACAGACGTAATGGTGAGTATTATCCATCCATTACTTATGTTTTAAATTGCTACCCAAAAGGTAAATTTTTTCAAGATTGGCTTAAAAAAGTCGGTTACAGTGCTGACTGGATAGTAAAAAAGGCAAGTGAAGAAGGTACAGCTGTACATGAAATGATAGAAGATTATTTTGCAGGTAAAGAACTAACTTACTTAAGTGAAAGTGGTTATCCTAAAATGGACCCTCTAGTATGGCAAATGTTTTTAAGATTTGTTGATTTTTGGGAAACACATAAACCAACATTAATTGAAACTGAAGTACATTTATTTAGTGAAGAACTAAAAGTAGCTGGTACTTGTGATTTAATTTGTGAAATTGATGGTGAATTATGGGTTATTGATTTTAAAACATCTAATCATTTACAAACTACTTATGATTTACAGGGTGCTGCCTATGCTCAATGTTACAAAGAATGTTTTGGTAAAGAAGCAGCTCGTATAGGTGTACTATGGTTAAAATCTAAATCTAGAGGTGTAGACAACTCAGGTAAAAGATTAAAAGGTAAAAATTGGGAAATATATGAATC
>MDSV01077934.1_pt1 | contig 16677 bp, 11 predicted proteins | sample 810851 | NCBI WGS metagenome assembly MDSV01 (sample SAMN05326640, study PRJNA326480) | marine metagenome | isolation source: seawater | place: Atlantic Ocean: North East | collected 2012 | reverse complement strand
GGTTGTTGAATTAGGGGCTGAGAACGGCGATTTAGCCTTAGATATTATGGGTGAATTATCGATGCTTTTGAGTAAGGAGTTATTTGAGCGTCTAAATTATATTATTGTTGAGCCTTTTAGTTTAAAAAGGCAGGCTTTAAAAGCTCGTTTGAGCTCAGAGAGAATAGGAAATATTTCAGTAATATCAGATCTTGAAAAAGAAAATAATTTGTATGGTGTGTTGATTGGAAATGAAGTTTTGGATGCGTTGCCCTTTAGGCGCGTTAGATTGAGAGATAAAAAATGGATGGAATTGGGTGTTGGTATTAATAGAGATGGTGAGAAAAAGAAATTAATAGAGGCGGAAAAATGTATTCAGAATGAGTCGTTGATTTCCCGAGTCGCTGATTTTCCTAAAGAGCTACCAGATGGGTTTACTGTAGAAGTGAATATAAATTTCAAACAGTTGCTGTCAGGTATTAGTTCAAGCTTCGTCAAATTGGAGGGTTACTTTGTAGACTACGGCTCTAGTCATGATGAGCTAATGGATTTAAGTAGATCAGAGGGTACGGTGAGAGCTTATTCGGGGCATCAATACGTTAAGAATGTTTTATTATCTCCAGGAAGTAATGATATTACCTCCAATGTAGATTTTGATTGGTTTAGGGCGTCAGCTAAAAAGCATGAATTTATTACCAATGAGCCTATTGATCAGTATCGATTTCTGACAAATGCTGCAGAGCCTTGGTTGTTACAAATTGAGAAATCAGGAATTCAAAATGTCGAAAATATGAAATTAATTAATCAATTTAAGATGTTAATTCACCCCACGACTATGGGGAGAGCTTTCAAGGTACTAAAGTTTCAAAAATGAAATTATCTATAGTCGTTCAATTCTGTAGATATGGGTTTTGCTTCTTGCGTATATGGCTTTGCCGGAGACGGCAGGAGAGGCCATGAACCCATCATCTAATTTATTCTTGGAGAGAAGTTCATATTTTCCCCCAGGATTGATAACATAACAGTCGCCCATTTGGCTGAAGAAGTATAATTTTTTGTCTGCTAGGATTGGTGATGCTGAATAGTGTCCAGGTATACGGTCGCTCCAAATAGCATCTCCTGTCTTTGGGTCTAAACAACTGAGAATTCCTTCATCAGTAGTCATATAAAGTTGTTCATTAATAATGATTGGAGATGAGCGTTTTGGTACTCTTTTAAAGACGTCCCAATTGATATGTGTTTTTGTTATGTCTCCACTTGCATTTGAATCTATTCTTACTGAGATAAGATGAGGTTTTCCATACCCAGAATTGATAATTACGTTGTCTTTATAAATGACTGATCTTGACGCATTAGAGTAGCCAGAGTAAGTGATGTTCCAAATTTCCTCTCCATTTAACGGATTGTAAGCAAAACATGACTTGGCGCCTGGGCTTACCATAATAGTTTTATCGCCAACCTTGATAAATGTTGGCGTTGTATAAGCTTTCCTTAGATCACCTTCTCCACGAATTTTTCCATTTGGCTCAATATCATCCCATTTAGTGGACCTATCAGTTTTCCATTTTGTTTTCCCAGAATTTTTATCAAGTGCAATGATATACTGGTAATCCACCCCATCCATTGTGAGAATCAAAGTGTCTTTATATATTACAGGTGAAGACCCAGGCCCCCTGAAGTGTCTACACTTGAGGTCTGTTCTTCTCCAGACCTCTTTGCCATTCATAGTGTTGATCGCCGCTGTTCCATAGCTACCAAAGTGGATATATACCATGCCTTCTTCAATTACTGGCGAAGGTGATCCATAACTATTTACATTGTTTCCTAGAGGTTCTACAGATTCATTATTAAAAAGGTTGATGTTGAATAAAATTTCTCCATTTTTCTTATCTAGGCATATGGCACCCATTGATTTGCCGTTTTCGGTTGAATTAGTGATCCATACTTGATCATTCCAAATAACAGGAGAAGACCATGCTTTTCCGTTAATTTTTGTTTTCCAGGCAATGTTTTCATTTTCAGACCAACGAATAGGTAACCCTCTTTTTTCGCCAATAACGATTCCATCTGCAGACGGTCCTCTAAATTCAGGCCACTGATCTTTAGCAGTTTGGTCTGAGTAGGTAATTGCTAAGATTGCAGGGAATAGTAAAAGGTGAATAATTTTATTTCGCACTTCTGATTTATACTTAATTAAGACGCTAGACTCAATGTCAAGGCAGTCACTTGTCATTTTATTATTGTGGCAATAGATGCATATAAATTACAACAAAATTTCGAAACATTACAGGTGTTTAGTAGCCATTAGCCTTGTGACATTATTTAAATCTGACTAATATAAGAAAATTGATCCTTTATTATAAACAATATTGAATAGAAAAACTCAGCAGAATATTGGTTCGGAGGATGTCACGATTCAGATTAATCGTGGCCGGAGCGCTTTAATTGTTGCCGATGAATATGAAAATAGAAGATTGATCTGTGCTCTTCTAGAAAATAATGGGTATAAATTAATTTCATGTGAATCGATTGATGAAACATTGAGAGATTTTACAGATCAATCTCTCGTCATATTTTCACTGCAATCTGATTTAGAAAAAATTCCAGTCGTCGTAAAAGAATTAAGAAAAAAATCCCCAAATTTAAAATATCCAATAACTATTCTTCTTGGGGCGGAAGAAGAATTCGATTTCAAAGAAGAATTGGATTTCATCATTTCTTCAGAGGTAGGGTCTAATGAGTTCTTAGATGATATGCAAGGGCTTGAAAAAAAGATCTCTGGTATTGCTAATGGTGTTTCTGGTAATTCAGAATTTATAAAATCTGGTTATAATCAAGAAAAAAATGAATCACAGAAAGTGGAACTGAAGAATGTTAATTCATTAAAAGAAGACCTAGATATTGTTGTTGTCAAAAGAGGCCATGGCAATACTAAGACAAGAGTAGCTGGAAGTATTGCCAGCGATAGTCATATCATTAGTATGCTAAATAATTGTCCATTACCAATGGCAATATTTGATTTAAAATTACAGTTTATTTCAAGTAATCGAAGTTGGCAAATAACGCTTGGTCATGCTTTTAGGGATTCAGATGGGTTAGGGCAGTTTGAATCTATATCAAATCTTTCTAAGAGCTGGAGATTGCTTTGTGATGATTGTTTACGCTTAAAATCAGAGCAAGTCGGCGAGGAATTAGTCAAATGGAGTAATGGTGAGAAGGAATGGATTAAGTGGTATATGAGACCCTGTTTTGACTCGGCTGACGTTGTTTCTGGTTTTACTGTGTGTTGTCAATCGATACAGAATGAAAAACAGTCCAAAATCAAACAGATCCGGGAGCTCGACTCTGAGCAAGCTATAATGTCAAGTTCCGTCATCCCTGTTCTTGTTCTTGATGTGGAGGGCAGGATCATTCGAAGTAATAGGGCGGCAAAACAATTGGGGGATTGGGATCCATTCTCTGAACAGGGTACTTATTATTGGGAGGTGTTTCTTCAAGGAGTAGAGAGAGAAAAATCTAAGGCTCAATTTGCTGGATTTTCTCAAAAATTGTTAAACGGTCAGAATTTTAATTTTCCAGAAACGAATGAAGAATTTATTTTAGATGGCATTGGTAATTTGACCAAGATTATATGGTCAAATTCTCCGAAGAGAGGAAATAATGGCAAAGTTAATGGTCTTATTAGACTTGGAATTTATGATGGAATTTTCATGAATTCTAAAAGTGCTTCAGGCTCATCAGTTTCTGTTAAACATGATGAGGCGGCGCGTTTTGAGGCTGAGCTTGCCAGTTCTCTTGTAGAACTTAATCGAGCTCACAAAAGATTAAAAGAGTTGGAAAAAGAATCTGGTGTATACTCAGATATTGCAAATTTACTACCTTCTGCCGTTATTGTTTTAAATATTGAAGGAGAAGTCAGTTATGCAAATTTAGAGGCTAAAAAAATCCTGGGGCCTAAAATATTAAAAATTAATAAATTTGATGAGTGGTTAGATGCTTCTCTAATAGTAAGTGATGGTGAGGAAAAAAAAGAAATTATAAAACGTTGGCATTCTCTAGTGTGGTCAAGAGGAATTACAGATTCATTTTTAGTAAGGAGTGATCTTTATGGAGAAAGTGTTTTAAGCTTCAAGCCGTGCATTATGAGGGATGGTGCGGTTTTACTATCTGTAATTGATGTAGCATCTCAAAACCACGAGGACATCAATCTTTTATCTTCTAATGAATCGATATCTGGTTTTAAGGAAGCAAAAGATGCCAGTCTTGAATTGTTATTTATTATTTTGAGTGACTTTGATTCGGGTGGTATCGAGTCAGTAAGCATTTTAAAGTCAAGAGTGACAGCTTTAGCAATTCTAAAATCATTTCATTCAAAAAATGAAGAAGACAATTTAGTAGACTTCGGAAATTACTGCTCAAATCTTCTCAAATCATTAATCAAATTTTCTCCTAAAGAATCCGATCCTGAAGTTCATATTAATTACCTGCAGCTGGTGAGAGATGGGAATAATGTTTTAAAAGAAAAAATCACTTCCTCTGAGATTAAGTTGCCGATGACGGTCTCAATGCCCTTATCTCTAATAATTAATGGGATAATGAAAAATATATTTGAGAATGCGTGTGAACACAATTCAGACATTATAGTTAGTTTTTCATTAATAATTGATAAGTCAAATGGCTCTGGATTAATTTCAATAACACATGATGGAGATTTTGATGTACCAGGAACCTTTTCTGATAATTTCTTTGGTAGCCAGTTGGAATTCATAGATCTTATGATTGAGAAAATACAAGGTTCATTTGAGCTGAGTTCTGATTTGATTAATGAAATTTCAATTGAATTTCAGACGAAATAATTGAGCTAAGACCTTTTAGTAAATACAATGAAACCTTTTCGAATCCTTCTAGTAGATCAAAATGGAACAGATTTGGAATATGTTACTCGGTCATTAATGAATTTAGGTGCAGGATCCCCAGTGATAGCTCGAAATGAATCTGAAGCACTTGACGACATTGATAAAAGAAATCCTGAATTAGTTATTTTGAATTTAAATGAATCAGAATCAATGAAGTCAATGAGCTTGGCTTCTAAGATTAGAGTTAATCACAGTAAGCCAATACTTTTTTTGACACCTGATACAGAATCGGAGGCTTTTGTAAAATTAAATCTTGGGGGGTCGAATCATTATCTTATAAAGCCTTTTGAAGGAAATGATTTAAAGAGTGCAATTGAATTAGCTGTTTCAAATTTGGAATATAAAGAAAATTATATTAGTCATGAAAAGCAGTTTCTAAATGCTATTAAATCGATGTCTGACGGACTTATTTCGACAGATATTGTAGGGAATGTGACATATATGAACCCTGTTGCAGAGGCCCTTACAGGATGGACGCTAGCGGAAGCAAGAAGAATGGTTCTCCAAGACGTCTTCCCAATAACGAATAGTTCTGGTAAAGAATCCCATGTTGAAATCGCTAGTGGAATTCAAATTAATACATCGCTAGAGAAGTTTTTTCTTGATGATAAGTTTGGTAGAAAAATTCCAATCCAGAATAGTGCATCGCCACTCAAAGATCAAAAAGGCTCGTTAGTAGGATTAGTTGTGGTTTTTCGTCAACCCAATGATTTAAGGTACGGTGATAATAAAAATGACTGCGAAGCTGAGTCTATTAAAAAGATTGTTGATGGTTTAGCAGAACCATTGTTTTTGGTGGATGAATTCTGGATTTTAAAATTCACAAATATTCCTACATTAGATTTTTTTAAACCAAAAAATGACCGATTAATAGGCGAAAATTTATGGAATTTAACTCCTTCTAGTATATCTAATGGTGATGTGGATAAGGCAAAATCTGCTATGACTAATCGTAATGAATTCAAGTTTGATTTTTTTGATGACCAAGTAGGAGGTTGGTATGAATTAAGTGGTTATCCTTATGGTGATGGTATGATGATGCGAATATCAGATGTAACAACTAGAATTCAAGAGTCTCAAACTGCGCTCCGAATGGAAAGATTGGAGAGCCTTAGTTTAATGGCTAGAGGTTTTGCTCATGATTTCAATAATTTATTAACTGTTATTTTAGGTAATCTTTCTTTGGCTAACGTTAAGCTTCCAAAAAGCGCTGAAGGATTTGATGAAGTTGAGAACGCCTTGTCAGGAACTATTCGCGCGCAAAATAGAATTCAACAGTTGTTAACTTTTGCTAAGGGAGGTGCGCCCATAAAAAAACATATAGACCTAAGTGAAATAGTTCATGAGATAAGCAACGAAATCGATAAAATTAAAAATATTAATTACAGCTTTGATCTGCCTAAATCCATATGGATAGTTGATGCTGACCCTGGTCAGTTTAGGCGTGTTGTGGAAAATCTTCTTAGGAATGCTGAACAAGCAATGCCTGAAGGTGGTGATATTTCAATTACTCTTAGTAATTTAGATCTTGAATCCGATTTGAGTAAGAGTACTAAACGAACTCTAGAACTTAACGCGTCATGCCATTATGTTTTAATGAAAGTATCAGATAATGGTAAGGGGGTTAATGAAAGTGAGAAATCAAAAATTTTTGATCCCTACTACACGACAAAGAGTGATGCAAACGCCACTGGAATTGGGCTTACAGTTTGCCAATCTATAATTCAAGCTCATGAGGGAAGTATTATAGTTGAATCTACTGCTGGGAAAGGTACATCAGTCTATGTTGCATTACCGGCATTAATCAATACTAGAGAATCTGAGTTCAAGGATATAAGTAATGAGATTAATGAAAAAGCCATCGAGATTTTGATACTAGAAGATGATTCGTTAATTAGGCAGCTGCTTGTAGCAAACCTCGAAAAGGAAGGTTACACTGTTTCTCAAACTGAAGAGGGTGGAGAGGCTGTCGATGTTTATATAGAAAAATTTGAATCAGGTAAGTCTTTTGATTTAGTAATTATGGATTTATCAATTCCTAATGGAATGGGAGGGGCTGATGCAATTAAAAAGATACGTGAAGTTGACCCTAATGTTGTCGCAATTGTTTCTAGTGGCTATTCAGATGATCCAGTGATGTCGGATCCTAAATCTTACGGTTTTGATGCCGTTTTGCCAAAGCCTTACAAGCCTCATGAGTTGAACTTACTGGTCAAAAAAACACTTAAATAATTTATGAAATCATACATTTTATTGGCAGTATTTTGTATTTTAAATTTAGATCTCAAATCTGAAACGGTAAAGATTTGGCAAGGTTTAGAGGCAGGAAAAGGAGCAGAAAATGTCTCGCTAACAATTCATCTTCCGACAACAAAGTCTATCACAACACCGGCTGTAGTTATTTGTCCGGGAGGTGGTTATGGTACCTGTGTAATGAGTTATGAAGGTAATGAAGTGGGGGAGTGGTTTTCTAAGAGAGGTTTTGCGGCATTCGTTCTTAAGTATAGAGTGTCTCCACACAGACATCCTTTGCCGAAGAATGATGTACAGCAAGCAATAAAGTATGTTCGAAAAAATTGTAAAAAATTTAAAGTTAATCCTGAAAAGTTAGGAGTGATGGGTTTCTCTGCTGGTGGGCACCTAGCTGCTACTGCAGGCACTCAGTTCACTAGTCTTTTAGATAGACCAAACTTCATGATTCTAGCTTACCCAGTTATTTCTATGAGAAAAGGAATTACTCATGTTGGGTCTAGAATTAATCTTTTGGGATCTAATCCAAATAAAAAAATAGTAGATGCCATGTCTCTTGAAACACAAGTTGGCATTAAGACTCCGACTACATTCATTTTTCATACGAATGAGGATAGTGTCGTACCTGCGGAAAATGCGTTGGCATTTGTTTCCTCTTTGAGGAAGAATAGAGTGCCCTGTGAATTTCACCTTTTTCAAAAAGGTAATCATGGTGTGGGGCTTGGTCGCCAAGGCAATAAAAAATGGTCTTTGCTTCTTGAAGATTGGTTGCGAAGATTAAGTTATATAGAAAATTGAAAATTTAGTACTAATATTATGAAAACATCAAAAAATTTATTTATTGTTTTTATCTGTATAATAATAATTTCCTGTAACTCTATTGAAAAAGTTCCAGTTGTTCCAGAATCTCAACAAAGAGGTTTTGATGATATCAAACCAACTATTCCGAGTGCTCAACCTCAAGATGGTTCTATTATAGTTAAGCCACAGGGCAACGGTAGACTGGGTGCGAAATTAAATAATAATTTGGAAGTGTTTAGCGCAGCTGAACGCGAGCTCGTCAGGCGTCAACAGTTATCAAAAGAAGCTGACGCTGATATAAATAATGCCATCAAAGATATTAATTCAGGAGATTTAGACGCCGCTCGTTTAAAATTAAAAAAAGCTGTAGGAAAATACTCAAGATAAGGTTAATAATTTCAGCCCTTAAACTTGATGTAATGATTAAGTTTGTGGCATTTGGTGAATTGAGTTATTAATTTCTCCCTCGAATTCTTCACCTTTTGAGTTTTTCAGTTTATAACGAATTGACATCCCCCAAGTAGGTTTTAATTCGGGGATCACTAAGCGTACGATTCTTCCTCCATTAGAAAGCATAACTTCTTTCACTTCAAGTAAGCGTTCGTTGTAATGCTTTGAACCGTAGTTTCTTGTTCTCTTAAGGTCCCAAACCTTAATTTGATATGATTTCAATTCTATGGCCTGATCCTTATCAAGCTCACTTGTGAATTCAAGTTCAACGCCATCCTTTGTGGCTTTCAATACAGTTGGTAGATTGGGGGCGATTTGGGTATGACGAATTCTATAAAAACCTCCATCACCTCTTTTGCTTCCAGCCCAAGCAAACATACCAGTCGCGTAAAGCTGACCGTTCTCTGGATGAAACCTTCCTCGCATTAAACCTGTTGGAAAATCCAATCCAATCGATATCATGCCTCCTTGAGCTTGCCCTTTAAATTTTTCATGAGGCACTAAGAAAATCTTTCCAGTACCATAGCTAAGATTTAATAGCTTGCCATTAAGTGCTCCCCATTTAGCCTTTTCCGGTACCCACATAAGCTCACCTGGGCTCCTATCAAAACTATTAGTTATCCAACATAGAGGTTGTTCCATTGCTGAGTCACTATTGTCAGTGACATCATGATAGCCAAACATGTTTCCATAGAAACCACCTTTTTTAACGTAGTTTATTCGATTTTTGGGATTCCAGTGTCCTTCTTGATCTGTTACTATGAACGTACCGTCAGGGTTCAAGCATACGCCATTAGCAGCTCTGAAACCATTTGCAATAATTTCGGATTCCTTACCATTAGCACTGACCTTTATTAAGGTTCCATGATGCGGGACAAGTGCAGTTTTTGCATGTCTAGCTGATTTTGCGTAGTAGAAATTTCCTTGGCTGTCAGTTTGAAGACCCATAGCAAATTCATGAAAATGTTCAGTGACTTGATGGTCGTTGTTAAAGCTTTCAACGTAATCGATTTCGTTGTCACCATTCAGGTCATGAAGTCTAGCAATTTGGTCTCTACATGTAATGTATATTGAACCATCTACAATTTTTACTCCAAGCGGCTGGAATAGGCCAGTTGCTATTCTTTGCCAACGATGTTTGCCAAATGTATTTTTTATACCATCCACAATGAAAACATCTCCTAGCCATGTCGCAACTGCAGCTTTATTGCCGTCCGGGAAAAAATCGAACCCCCCGAGTCTCATCCAAGAGTTCCATGGATTATTTGTTGGTAGTTTTATCTCATCGACTTCGAAAGCAGCATTTTTTTCTCCATTACTTCCTTCAGTAGTTACGATATCTGGCCACCTTTTAATACTTCCTTTAGTTAAAGGGTTAAGTGCAATGGGAAGGCCGCTACTAACTAAGTGTTTATTAAGGTCACTTTGATTTAATTCTGAAATAAGAACCTTGACGCTTAATTTGTCTTTGGTGGTTGGAATATTAAGAGTGTGAAAGCCGTCATCTTTTTTGTCTACTGTTATTTCATTGTTGCCTTTAATAGCAACAGATGTACCTGAAGGTGCAATTCTTATTCTGATAGGTTCTTTTGATGAGTTAACCTCAATGGTTCTTGTAATGATTATTTTATCACCGATAGTTTCGTATCCAGGGAGTTCATGGACCATAGTATCACCAACGGTATATTTGATTATTGCTCTACCTCCATGCAAGTAAGTTCCTTTGTAATGAGTCCATTCTTTAGGTAAAGGCCCATACGGTTTGCCGTCTCTACCAAGGAACCTAGGGTCTTTGAAACTACCATTTTTGGGATTAGCTATCCCAGGTCCAACGGGGTTTTCAAAAACTTTTAATCCGACTAATGATGCGTGGCTTCCATGAGATTGATCAAAAGCGATCCCTCGCCAGTCGATGTAACCTTCGCCAGTCCATGCAGCAGCAACTCTCATTGTGTCATGATCATAAAGAATCCATTTATTTCCTTTTGCGATGCCACCAGGCCCTTCGTCGAGTCTTATTGCAATCCCTTTATATGCGATATTCCCAGGAGACACCTGCATCGTCCAAAATTGTACAGGACCGTAATCCATTTTCTTCCATTTTGGTTCTTCGGCTCCAAAAATGGTTGGATTTTGAGGTCCAAGATCAAGGCCTCTAGGTAGAGTATTGATGTACTTCTCATCTAGTTCTACGAACTGAGAGGGGTTTTGCTCTTTAATAAAGGTTTCCCTAATATATTGTATTACATCCCACTTCTGCTGTGGAGTCATCCATGGTTGAGCTACCATCTGATTGTACCCTTTCGTGAGAGTTGAGTACATTGATAAGGGATCTTTACCGTTCTTAAACTGTCCTTTATGAAATCTAAGGGCAGTTGGCAAAGTTCCCTCCAATTTATCGGTTCCATGACAAGTGATGCAAAAGCCATTATAGATTCTAGCACCTCTATCTAAACTATTATGATCCCAGTTGCTTACTATTTTTAAGTGATCAGCGTCACCCAATTTAGATATGATTACATTTGAAATATTAATTCCTTCGCTGCTTGATCTGATTATCACTTCTTTAGCTAGATAGCCGTCAATTATAATAGGTTCGATCCACTTAGATGCTGTAGTGCTTTTCAATTCTATGTTTTTTGACTTCCAGTTGAAGTCAGGGGTGTTGGTTTCATCTATTCTTTTTGAGACTGCTAACTTAATTTCATTATCATCAAGTGCTCTTTTCCAGTATCTAAGATTGGTAATCTCTCCTTCAAAATCTCCTCCGAAATCAGTAGAGCATTTGCCTATTTGAAAACGCGTTTCATTTGCCCTTTCTGCTGAAAAATTATTTTTAGAATTTATTAATTTACCATCTAAAAAAAGTTTTGCATTTCCTGAACCTGTAACCAATGCAACCTCATGCCATTTACCATCATTAACTTTTTTCCCACCAGTAATTTGTCCTTTCCAACCAATATCATAAACTAACTTCCCGCTATCCACATAAAGAACCTTTCCATTTTCAAGCCATTTCTTGCCAGGAACAGATTCAGAAAACAAAGTGCCATCACTTGTCGTTTTAAATTTCACGTAAGTTGTGAAATCTTTACTTAAATCAAATGTTTCTTTCGCTTGCTTGTCCGTTGAAATGAAAAAAGAGGAGTTTGTTTTCTCATTAGGCTGTTCATTAGATTTACCAAATTTAATTATATCTCCGACTTCTTTACCATCCATCCAAGTCTTTAGACGACCTTCTTCACCTGCCTTGTGGCTTGCAGCGAACTCTAAAATTCCGTTTGAACCTGAAACAACTTTCAGGTCAATTGAGGCATTACCGGCCCTGAAGTTTATGATTCCATCTTCAGAACTTTTGTAATTTGCTTTGAGGTGAAAATTTGCAATGGGCTCATCACTTTTCCAAGATTGGGATGCTTGAATAGATAGTACGGGAAGAAATAATAATAAGAATGAAAGTACAAAGTGCATATTTGAAGTTACCACTCTAATGAGTAGTCGTAGAGAAAAAAGATACTAGAAGTAAGATTTTTTAATCTTCAAAAATCAGAAGAATATTAAGTATATTTAATTCAAGAACATAGTATTCGTGCTATTTTGAAGGAATTTCATTAAGAGTATAATAGCCGATACCATGTAATAGAACTTCATCCTTGGTATTTTTAACTCCTGCAAAGTTAATCTCATGTATATTACCTTTGACTAGACCGTCTATTTTCAGATGAACGCTTTTATTATCATTTGATACTGTAGCTGATTTAATTACAGGTGTACTCTTATCTACAACCGGGCTTCCATATCCGCTTTGATAAATATATGTATATGCACTGATGGTGTAACTTTTGGTTGTTTCGGCTATAGATTTATTAACTTCTTCTGTGAAATTAACCTTAAAACCATCTGATTTAGCTTCAATATTGAGAACTTCGAAAGGAATTTTGCCATTAAAATGACAACGTTCTAAAGCAAACCGTTTTCCCCCTCTGGCCCCCCAACCTCTATCGGTACCACCTACAAACATACTTCCATCTGGTCCAAGTCTGACAGCAACGTTGCCTGATTTGAACCTACCTCGAAATGGAAAAGCAGCCCCTTGATAAACACCATTCACTTTTTCGAGTGCGACTCTTAGAACTGTAGACATTGTTTGTTCTCCAACAAATAATTGATTTTTGAATGGTCCAAATTTCCCACTTGTATCACAAGCTATGCCTGTGGGGGAGTTGCTTAGTTTTCCGTGAGGGAACATTGCTGCAGGAGGAGCAAGTTCCGGAATTTTATCTCTTTCGATTGAAATGCGGCTTCCACTTTTAGGATCCTTAGGCCTCACCCCTATGGCATTGGTTAATTCATAATACTTGTTTCCAGTTGGATTCCCAACAAAGCCCCCCACCGGAAGAGGTTTTATTGAACTGGTTCCATTCCAAGTTCCTTGATTGTCACAATAGAACATATCACCTATATGATTTTGACCTATTCCCCCAGGAGATCGTATTCCACTAGTCGTGGGAATCATTTTTCCATCTGGAGTAACTCTAACGCACCAACCCCTAAAGTCTGAACTGGCCCCGCCAGATCCAGTTAGGCAAAGTACGACCCAAATATTACCTTCAGGGTCATGTCGTGAACCAAAAGCATACTCATGGTAGTTCCCATTAATTCCCCATGCTGATGAAACGCTTTCAAAAATATCAGCGCGATAGTCACCATCAGTATCCTTCATTCTTGTGACTTCAGGCCTTTGAGTGGCATACAGCCAACCATCTTTCCAGGATAGCCCAAGGACTTCGTGTAGGCCTACAGCCCATGGGGTCCATTTGTCATCTCCAGGATCATCTGTGTAGGCACCTTCAATGACGAAAATATCTCCTCTTCTTGAGCTGACAGCTATTTTGTTATCTGGTAATATTTCGATGCTCCCTACCTCAAGAACAATGTTGGAAGGTATAGGTATTTCAGTGATTGGATAATGATTGGATTCCTCTGCAGGGTTTTGACCATGGCTGCTTAATTGGAAACAGCTCATTATAAAGATAGTGTAAAGTGTAGCTCTCATTAAAATTTATTATTGCCAGCTAATTATTTGTTTAATAACGGCTGAGTTATTTTTGAATTTAATAGGCACGAGTAGTTCTTTCTTCTTTTCACTTTCGCGAATAATTGGTTTTCCGGCTGATTGCAGATTCATGGTAGCTGCATCATCAATTAAAAACGTATCGCCATCGATAATTTCTATAGATTCACCAACGGCTGCTCTGAAATAAAGGTTATTTTTTCTCATACCTTTAATTGTTAGAGTGCGAATTAGGGAAGCTTGTGATGATTCTGTCTCTTCCCTTGGAACAGATTCATCGATTACAGACAATTTGCCGAAATTATATTTGAAAGTAGGTATTCTATATTGACCTATTAGATAATAGCCTTTGAAAAAATATCCCTCTTCTAGGGGAGGAAGTTGGGCGTTTTCATTTCTGAAGTAAGTGTTAGGCCAAGGGCTATTTGGAGAATTAATTGTAGCAAAAGGGACCCCAGGGGAACCTGCAATTACAGATTCTCCGGAAGGTGGCTGAAACCCTTGTCCTCTGCCATTCCAATGCCTCTTTGCATCAATAAAATCGCCCTGCCAAATTAAGGCTATCCTCATATTATTGGCATCATATGCAATATTGATTCCATTAGGGTATCCGACTCCAATTGCTCTGGGGCCTGCGCCCTCTATAAAGTTTCTGTATATGCGGGCTTCATTTTCAGCGACTAGTAATTGTCCGCTAGGTGAATTTCCACTTGAAGGCCCTTTGTTTATAGACAATGCCAATTCTTTTTTGGATCCCGGTAATCTCCAGCCAACATACAATTCTTCACCACCGCGTGCTTCAAAGTATTGAACTTCAATATGATGTAACCCTTTTTTTAAATCTACCTTTCCAGACTTTGGAATTGGTCCATGCACGCCATCATTATCGACTACTATTTTTTGATCTATTAAAAGTCTAGACCCATCATCAGAATTCAAAGTGAAAGTATACGATCCAGATTTGGGAGCTTCGATATTTCCTCTAAAAACTAAGCCGAAAGAATCTGTTTCATTAATGCAAGAAAGATCAAATTTTCCACTTTGAACATGATCAGTGCCTGAAGGTTCTAGTTTGTTCCAATCCGGAATTTTTGTCCAATTTCCTTTGAATGAGGTGAAGGTAAGTTCACTCAAAGGGTTCATTTCTTTGGATACTATCATTGTGCCACGCATGACTTGGGCGTGACCTGGCAAGGTACAAACATATGGATATTTTCCTGTTTTTTTAGGTGCAGTAAAATATAGTGTCGCGGAAGAGTGAGGATCCGCCATTCTTGTTGAATAGAGTAAATCTGGGTGATTAGGAATCCAATCTTTTGCAAAGCCTTCGGCTCCAAGCTTCCAAGCTTCTTGTGCAACTTTTAAATCCTTGCCCTTTCCACGCTTTGTTATCGCTAAATTGTGGTGCATGTCATCATTATTACGTAGTATGAGTTTGACCTTTTTTCCTGGGTAAACGGTTATAACAGGTTTGTTATATTTCATTTCCCCTTTGAGTGTAGTTATCTCTATTACTCTGTCAGGTTCTCCAAAGTCTTTAGGTTTTGCGTTGTTATTAAGCCATTTTTTTACATACAACTGATCTTCGTTGCTTAAGTCTTTTAATTGGATCACCCCATTTTTGCCATTGGGTGCCCTAAGAGTGACTTTATCATCTGTCGCGTCAATTATGCCTGCTTTGATCTCTCTGCCATCTACATGAGACCAAGTTCTAGCTCCAGGGTCAGGTGGGTTTACATCTTTAGCCTTGAGGGTGCAAAGGAAGGTGAAAATTGAGAGGTGAAAAGCAAGAATTCGCATTATTATAGTTATTAGACGCAGTTTTCTTATTTTATCTCAACGATAATTGCCAAATAATTATTAAGTAACCAGTAAAATTGACAAATTTTGCATTTTCCCATCTTTCTTTATAAATGTTAAGTAATTTTCATGTTTTATTGCATAAATAGCGCCCTTGACTGTGATGATATTAGAAGTATGATATCCGCCCCTTGGAATTCTATTATGAATTCATAAGTTTGGCATAAACAGATTTAATTACCATGAAACGCACCTATCAGCCATCTAAACGTAGCCGTAAGCGTCAGCACGGTTTTCGTGCGCGTATGAAGACTAAAAGTGGACGTGGTATTATTAAAAGACGTAGGCAAAAAGGTAGGAAAAGGCTAATACCTAAGGGAGCAGAATTACATTATAAGCGTCATACTAATCAGCACACCAAAGGTTAGTTTGAAATTTAAGGTCTAATAGGGACCTAAAACAAAAAGATTAAAAATGCGCTTAAAGCGTCAAATCCGTATGAATTCGCGTTCGGAGTTCTTGCGGGTAAGGCAGGAAGGTAAATCCTATGCAGGTAAATACTTGGTCCTTGGATTACTTGAGGATTACAAATTGAGTTCACATTTTAAATTTGGGATTATTGTGACAAAGAATATAGGTAATGCTGTTGCTAGGAATTTAGTTAGGAGAAGGATTAAAGGTTTATTGTCCTCATTTTGTAATTCTTTAGAGTTTTCTGGTTACATGGTCGTTATTCCGAGATATCATGCTAAAGAAGCTTCTTTCCAAGTCCTAGAGTCTGATTGGAAAAGCATTGTGAAAAAGGCAGGAATTAGTATTCAATAAATAATGATGAAGCTTTTAATTAGATTGTTGATAAGATTTTATCAGATCTGTATTTCGCCAATATTACATTGTATTGGGGGGACTAACTGTGGATGTAGATTCACTCCAACATGCTCACAATATTTTTTAGATGCTGTTCAAATTCATGGTGTTTTCAAAGGATCTATATTAGGAGTAAGGAGAATCTTTAGGTGTGCCCCTTGGGGGGGGCAGGGGCATGATCCCGTCCCATTAAGAATCGAAATAAACCGTGAGGATGCAGAGAAAAATTTATAATTAAAATATTAGAAAATGGATAGAAAAGCTTGGATCGTTATAATAGCCTGTTCTTTTGGCCTGTACTTTTGGTTAGATTCTCAGAAAAAGTATCAACAGGAAATCGCGAATCAACCACCAACCATAGAAACAAAATCAGAAGGCGAACAAGAGGAGGCGGATTCCACACTTTCAGTTGCTTCAGAAGATAGTTCAGAGTCTAAAGAATTTTTAGAAAAAACGGTTAGCCTTAAAAATGATGTTATTGAGTTAATTTTTACTAATGATGGTGGAGGGATTAAAGAGGCAAATATGCTTAATCATTAT
>MDSV01062585.1_pt1 | contig 16678 bp, 21 predicted proteins | sample 810851 | NCBI WGS metagenome assembly MDSV01 (sample SAMN05326640, study PRJNA326480) | marine metagenome | isolation source: seawater | place: Atlantic Ocean: North East | collected 2012 | reverse complement strand
CTTTCCACTCATTTAGGGATAATTTTCCTGCAATATTAAATGATTTATTATTCTTTTTTAATAGATAGCTTCCTAAGTCATTTTCTGTCGCATTAAAAGCTATAGACCTTATAGTAGAACCGTCTTTCCCTATTAAAATTGATTTTACATGTTTTTCACCCACGATTTTTCCGTTAATAGTTTTTACATCCTCAATAATGAATATTGGCTCTGGATTACCAGATCCGAATGGAGATAATAATGCGACTTTATTATAAAATTCCAAATTTACTGCAGATGGTGCAATGATACTATCTAATAATAAAGGTTTTTCACTTTTCAAATTTTTATTTAATCCTTTAAACTTTTTAAAAACAAAATTTTTGAAAGTATTTATATTTTCAATTTTTACAGAAAAACCTCCAGCCATTTTATGCCCTCCTCCTTTTATTAAAATATTTTCTTGAGTAGCTGCAATGATAATTGAGCCAATATCAAAACCTACTATAGATCTTGCTGATGCTTTACCAACATTTCCATCTAAAGAAATTAATATAACTGGCTTATTAAATTTATCTTTTAATCTAGCAGCCACTATACCAATTACTCCTTCATGCCAGTTTTTACCACTCATAATTAATACAGGATCATTAAAGCAATCTTTTGTTTTATTTAAAATTGTTTTTAAAAGATCTTTCTCAAGCATTTGTCTTTCTATATTGTATTGATTTAATTCAGAGGCTAATTTGAATAAATATTTTGGATCTTTATTCAATAATAAATTTGCTCCATGTGAACATTTTCCAACTCGCCCGCCAGCATTTATTCTAGGGCCTAACAAGTAACCTAGATGGTATATAGATGGATTGCTATCAATTTTACAAATATCCCATAAAGTTTTTAAACCAAGATTTTTTTTGGATTTTATTATCTTTAAACCTTGTTTAACTATGGCTCTGTTTAAACCGATTAATGGAACCACATCACATACTGTTCCCAGTGAAACTAAATCAAGATAATTGATTAAATTAGGCTCATTCTGTTCTTCTTGATTAAACCAATCGTCATCTCTTAATTTTCTGTTTAGTGAAACAAGAAACATAAATGAAACTCCAGCTGCACATAAGTATTGTAAATTCGATTTATCATCTAATCTATTAGGATTAACTATTGAAAAGGCTTTTGGTAAATTAACTTCTGATTGATGATGATCTAATACAATTACATCTATATTATTTTCTTTTGCAAAACGTATGGCTTTAAATGATAAAGTCCCACAATCAACAGTAAAAATAATTTTTACCTTTTTATCAATTAATTCTTGAAAACTTTTAATCGATGGTCCATATCCCTCTTTTTTTCTATCTGGAATATAAATTTCATAATCTATATTTAGCTCAGAAAAATAATTTCCTAGTAAAGCTGTTGAGGTAGCCCCATCAACATCATAGTCACCAAAGATTCCTATTTTTTCTTTTCTAATAATTGCATCAACAGTTCTCTTTGATGATTTTTCCATATCGATTAATGTATCTGGATTTGGGAGGAAATTCTTTATTGATGGATTTAAAAAAGAGTCTATTTCTTCTTTTTTAATTTGCCTAATTGATAAAAGTTTTGATGTTATTTCATCTAATGAAAAGTTTTCTTTTAAAAAAATAATATCTTCTTCATTAAATTTTTTTAAAACCCAATTTTTACCACTTAATGAAAGTGAACTCATTTGTTATAAATATTTGTTACTGACTTAATTATATTTTTACTTTTATGAAGAACAAAAGTATTTACTTCGTATTCGTTACCTAAATCCTTTACACCCTTAGCTAAATCTCCAGATGTTACACCTGTAGCACAAAAAACTACGTCACCTTTTACCATATCTTCAATATTATATTTTTTATTAAAATCAGTAATACCAAGTTTTTTTGCTCGTACTTTTTCTTCTTCGTCTAATATTAATCGTCCTTGAATTTGTCCACCGTAACAAGAAAGAGCTGCTGCAACGACAACACCCTCAGGAGCTCCTCCGGTACTATAATAAATATCATTAACTGGATTTTTTCCAATTACACTTAAAGCTCCAGCAATGTCTCCATCAGTAATGTAATTTATTTTTACTTTCATTTTATTTAAAACCTCAATAATGTGATTATGTCTTTCTCTTTTTAAAACACACGCTTTTAAATCTGTTATTTTTTTGTTTTTAGCTTTTGCCAGTAATTTTATGTTTTTTTCAACTCCATTATCTAAATCCATTAGATTATTAGGTAAGTTAGAACCAATAACAATTTTTTCCATATAAGAGTCAGGCGCTGATAGCAATCCTCCTTTTTCAGAAATAGCTAAAACTGAAAAAGCATTAGGTTCTCCATTAGCGGTAAATTTAGTTCCTTCCAAAGGATCAACAGCAATGTCAAATTTTGGTCCATTCAGGGTGCCAAGTCTTTCCCCAATATAAAGCATTGGTGCTTCATCCATTTCTCCCTCACCTATAACAACAGTTCCCTCCATATTGATTTTATTAAGTTCACGTCTCATTGGATCAACAGCACCTTTGTCTGCTGCTATCTTATCTTTTTTTCCAATAAATTTAGAAGCTCCAATTGCAGCTTTTTCAGTAACTTTTGTGAATAAATTTAAAAATTTTTGATCAATTGACATGAGTCAGTCGTAAATTCTTATCAGTTTAGATTTATGCTTAACATAATTTTTTTTATCAATTTCTCTAAGAATTTTATTTAAATCTTTATCTTTTGCTTTATGAGTAATAATTATAATTGATGACGATTTTTTATTTTTGTGAGGGTTTTGAACCAATCTTTTAATCGAAACTTTATTCTTTGAAAAAATTTGTGTTATATTTGACAAAACTCCTGATTTATCATCAACTTCAAATCTTAAATAAGCAGAAAAAAGTCTATCATTTATATTTTCAAACTTTAATTTTTTCCTTTCTTTATTTGAAAGTGAAAAAGGAAATTTTATATTACCACGTAATATTGAAGAAATATCAGAAATCAGAGCTGATGTAGTTGCTGCAGCTCCTGCCCCCTTTCCTTGAATAACACTTTGCCCCACAGGATTACCATCTACTATAACTGCGTTTAATACTCCATCTATGCTTGCAACATATGAGTCTTTTTTAATTAAAGTTGGATGTACTCTTTGATAGATTTTATTATTTATTGTTTCTGCAAAACCTAAAAGTTTGATTTTATAACCAAGTCTATTAGCGTTATCTATATCTGTTTTGTCGATATTTTTAATACCTTCAACATATATATTATCATTTATAAATGAATTAAAACATAAAGAAGATAAAATCTTAAGTTTTGAAGCTACGTCATCTCCATTCAAATCAGATAATGGATTAGACTCGGCGTAACCATGATTCTTTGCGTCTTTTAATACTTCATTAAAGTTCTTATTCTTTCTATCCATAGTTGAGAGTATATAATTTGAAGTTCCATTAAAAATACCATAAATTTTTGAAATTTTATTCGCAATCAATCCCTCTTTTAAAGATCTTATTATTGGAACGCCCCCACATACGGATGCTTCGAATTCAAGATTTACTCTATTTCTTTCAGCAATTTTTGAAAGTTTATCTCCATATTTAGCAATTAAGGCTTTATTAGCTGTCACTACGTGCTTCTTGTTTTCTAATGCCTTAAATACTAATTTTTTTGCAGGTCCTTCAGCGCCGCCTATTAATTCAACAATTAAATCGATTTCTTTAATTTTGGTTGAGTCAAGATAATTTTTAAGCCATTGGTTTTTTTTAATTTTTATTTTTCTTTTTCTATTTTTATTTTTTGCAGAGACGTATTTAATTAAAGGAATACAATTATTTTTCTCAGTTAAAATTTTTTTGTTATCATTAAGATATTTATACAAATAACTTCCAATGTTACCTAATCCAATTATTGCAATATTTAATTTTCTCATTTTAAAATCATTGACGAGTTGTTATATCCGGAAAACTCTTTTTTTTTCCCTCTTTTAATAAATATTTTGAAATTTCATCTATATTACACTTTTTCAATATTGTGCAAACATCGACTACTTCACCTTTCATCTTATTTACATTATTTATATTTAATTTATTTTTATTTTTTTTTAACTCTCTTTTTTTAACTTTTTTTGCTTCTAAAGTTTTTTCTTTTTTCTTTATTTTTGTCTTTTTTTTTTTTAAATTCCTTTTAATTTTAACAACTTCCTCGTTAGATAATTCTTTAATCTTTTTTGATGTTTTATTTTTTGATGATATACTAATATTTTTTTCCCCACCTATATCTTCTCTAAGATTCAATTCAACCAAATCAGCTTTATTATAAATTTTTTTATTTATGACTTTTACTTCTAATGTAAGATTTTCCTCAAAATATTGTTGCGCTTCAGCTTTATTGACGCAAACATGATCTCCACAAATAAGAACTGTTTTAGGTTTACTACAACTTGTTAGGTGTGCAACTATTAAAATTAATAATATAATTTTCATTTTAATCCCAATTTTTCTGGAAATTTAAATAGCATATTCATATTCTGCACTGCTTGGCCAGAAGCACCCTTAACAAGATTATCTATAGCTGAAAATATTATAAATTTATTTTTAATTCTAGTTTCACATATAGAAATTTCACAATTGTTGGTGTTAAGAACATTTCCGGAGCCTAATTCAGAGTTAAGTTTTAAAATTTTAATAAATTTTGAGTGTTTGTAAAATTTTACTAGAATGTTTCTTAGAGATTTTCCACTTATATTATTTTTTGAGTGAATATAAATTGAAGTAAGAATGCCCCTGAATGTAGGAAGTAAATGAGGATTAAATGAAAAATTTATTTTTCTATTTGTATGTTTGAATAATTGCTGATCTATTTCACAAACATGTCTGTGATTTTTTGGATTATACGCAAAAGTTGAAAAATATAAATTTTTATGTGTAAATTTTTTTTCAAAATTTTTTCCAGCCCCAGAGTACCCAGATTTTGAGTCAATAGTAATATTATTAGTATCTATAATTCTTTTTTTAATTAAAGGAATTAAAGGTATTTGGATAGATGTTGGATAACAACCGGGGTTAGCAATAATTCTAAATTTATTAATCTTTTTTCTTTCAAGTTCGGGAATAGAGTAAAGAGATTTATGAATGAGTTTTTTAGCCTTGTGTTTTAAATTGTAATTTTTCTCATATTTTTTTAAATTTGTAATTCTAAAATCAGCTGAAAGATCTATAAATTTTAATTTATCAAATTTATAATAATATTTATAAATTAATTTCTGAGCTTCGCCGTTCGGTAGTGATAAAAAAACTAAATCAACATCTTTCCACCTAATATTATTTAAAGTTGAGATTATTGGAAGTTTTTTTTTAATCCTTTTGTCAAAGAAACTTATACTTTTTCCAATTTTTTTTGTCGCGCATAAATATTTTATATTTACTAAGGGATGTTTGGATAATAATAAAGTTAAATCTAAACCAGTGTATCCTGTTGCACCAACTACAGCTATATTAATTTTGTTAATCTTAGACATAATCTCTTATATCACCGCCTTTGAAATAGTTAAATTTAAATGATTATCTTTTAGAAAACTGGAAGCTTCTTCTAGCTTTTCTATGACCGTATTTTTTACGTTCAACGACTCTTGAGTCCCTGGTGGTAAGTTTGTCTTTTTTTAAATTTTTCTTCAAATTTTCGTCATGAGATATTAATGCTTTTGATATTCCTAAAATAATTGCTCCAGCTTGACCTGATAATCCACCACCTTTAACAGAGCATTTCACGTCATAATTTGTTGCTACCTCTGATATTTCAAGAGGTCTAGTGACAATAATTTGATGCACCGGTCTTTTAAAATATTCATTCATTTTTAAACCGTTAACATGAATATTCCCGGATCCTTTTTTAACCCAAACTTTTGCAATAGATCTTTTTCTTCTACCAGTAGCATATTTACTATCTTTAAAATCTAATTTAATTTTTTTTGATTTTACAGATGGTTGCTGGTTAATTTGACTCATTATCTAACAATATTTCTTTTATTAAGTTTATCAAAATTTATAATTTTTGGTTTTTGAATTTCATGTGGATGATTTTCACCTGTATAAATCTTCAACTTTGTAAGTTGTTTTTTAGCTAAAGGTCCTCCAGGCAACATTCTCTTTACAGCTAATTTTAAAATTAGCTCAGTTTTATTTCTCTCTTTTAAAGACAGTGGCGTTGACTCTTTAATTCCTCCTGGATGACCTGTATGTCTAAAGTATTTCTTATTAATAAATTTCTTTCCTGTAAACTTAATTTTATCTATATTAGTTACTATTACGAAATCACCATTGTCCAAGTGAGGGTTGTAAGTAGGTTTATTCTTTCCTCTAAGTACTTTTGATATATATGCAGCTAATCTACCAACCGCAGCGTTTTGCGCATTGATGATGTACCAATCTTTTTTAATATCTTTCTTTTTAATAAATGGTGTCATGAAATTGGGCAATAAATACAAAGAAAGAGATATAAAGTCAATTTATTTAGCTCTAAAATAATATAGATTTAATGCGCTAAAAACCAATAGCACACTAGTAATCTGGTGTGATAGGGCTAAATAAATATTCAGACCACTTGTTAAAGTTAATATTCCTAAAGCTGCTTGTAAAAATATTAAGAGTATTAATAATTTTAGTGGTTTAAATAATTTTAAAAATTTTTTTTTGTAAATATAAATAGATAGGAGAAATACATACAAAATAATTATATAAGCCAAACTTCTATGATAAAACTGAACTAAAGAGTGATTATTAAATTCAAATATTTTATTAGATATTTCTAAAGTTAGATCATTTGGGATAAAAGTATTTCCCATCATTGGCCAAGTTTGATAAATCTGGCCTGCGTCCAAACCGGAAACAAATGCACCCAAAATTATTTGAATAAATATAAATAATATTAAAACATGAAATGGTAAATTTTTGTTCGAAAAATAAAAAAAAACTTTATTTTTTTTTGATATAACATTCTTTATTAGCCAAAAAATTGAAGAGATAATAATTACAGCGATAGTTAAATGCACAGATAATCTATAGTGACTTACAGTTACATCTTCAACTAAACCGCTTTTGACCATATACCACCCAACTATACCCTGAAAAACAATTAATATAAAAATTAAATAACAAATATTCAAATACTTGGTACTAATTTTTTTTGAAAAATAAAAATAAATTATTGGGATTAAGAAAAAAAGACCAATTAATCTTGCTAAAATTCTATGAAAATATTCCCAATAAAAAATTACTTTAAATTCCTCTAAAGTCATATTAAAATTTATTAATTCGTATTGTGGAATCTTTTTATACTGCTCAAAGTAGAAGGCCCATGTTGATTTATCTAAAGGTGGTAAAATACCACTGAACAACTCCCATTCAGTAATAGATAAACCAGAGTTAGTTAATCTTGTTAGCCCTCCTACAATTATTATGAAAAATACTAGTATTAAAGATACAGATAACCAATAAAGAAATAATCTTTCAATTTTTTTCTCGTTTGCATACATTAATTGTAATATATATTTTAAATAAATAACGTAAATTTAATTATTGTCGCGATGATAAATAAAAAAATACTAAAAATTAGAAAAGATCTTGATAAATTAGACAATAAATTATTAGAAATAATTAAAAAAAGAACAAAACTTGTTGACCTAGTTATAAAAAACAAGAGATTTAAAAAAGACATTATTGATAGAAAAAGAATTTCTGTAATTCTTAAGAATATTTCAAAAAAATCAAAGGCAAAAAAAATAGATCCAAAAATTACTTACAAAATATGGAACTCAATGATAAGAGCTTTTATTGATTATGAGTTCAGAAATTTCAAAAAAAGGTAATTATTTACTGTGAGGTGGCAATTTTTTCTCAACAAAATATTCATGCTTACGTGTATTTGGGTTGTATTTTTTTAATTTAAGCTTTTCTTTGGCCTTTTCACCTTTAGTAGGTTTTTTAGCATAATAAATAAATTTGCTATCCGGATTACTTTCTGGAACCATTCTTACTTTAAGATGAGTTTTTTTTGCCATAATTTTTGAGTGTTTTAATTTTTTTTAATAATTTTATCGTTTTAACTTTAAAATTTTTTTTATGATAAGCTTTTAAACTATCTTGGTTATAAACGTCAAGTTTATTGTTTAACTTAAGCAAATTTTTTACTCCTGAAATAGTCATACCTTTATTCTTAAGGAGAAATTTTATCATTTTTAAAAATTCTAACTGACTAGCTGAATAATACCTTTGATTATTAATTTTTTTTGGATTTATTTGTTTAAATTCTTTTTCCCAATACCTTAGCACATGATTTTGTGGTTTATTAGTTTTTGGGTCTACTAAATTCAAAATTTTTGATATCTTAGATATTTTGAACAATTTATCCATTAATTTCGATTTAAGGTGTCTAATATTTTTTTTGAAGGTGTAAATTTTATTGATCTGCGAGATTTAATCAAAAACTCCTCTTTTGTTTTTGGATTCCTACCAATTCTTTCTTTTTTATCTAATAGTTTAAATGAACCAATATTCTTAAGTATAAAATTTCCTATTTTAATATTTGTAATAATTATAGAAATTAAATCTTCAATTAATTTTTTTGATAAACTTACTGAAAATCCTTTTTTCAGACTTATCTGATTTGAAATTTCAAGTTTGGTTAAATTTTTTTTACTCACTGTTTAAATGATCAAGATTATTTTTAATTTGTTTCATTAAATCACCTTTGATTATTCGATAACATAAGTCTATTGAAAAATAAAATCCGGTTGCATCTATTCCACCATGACTTTTCACAACAGGCCCATTAAGACCAAGAAAAATAGCTCCGTTATATTTTCTCGGGTCTAGCTTATTTTTAAATTTTTTTAGAGCAAAATATGAAAAAAACAAAGATATCTTAGTAAAAAAATTACTAGTAAGACTCTCTTTTAATTTATCAGTAATAAATTTAGCTGTTCCTTCTGCAGTTTTTAAAGCAATATTTCCAGTAAAGCCGTCAGTGACTATTACATTAGACTCACCGCTCATAATTGTATTTCCTTCAATATAACCATTGAAAATAAAGTTGTTATCTTTACTCAACAAATTTAATTTTTTATATGCATTTTTTAAAACATCTGTTCCTTTAATTTCTTCAGAGCCAACGTTAAGTAAGGAAACTTTAGCTATATTATTCGGAAATAATGATTTATATAAAGCAGAACCTAATTCTGCAAAATCAATTAAATTTTTTTCATCACATTCTATATTTGCACCTAGATCTAAAACCACATTAAGCCCATTTTCATTTGGCCACAAACCTGCTAATGCAGGTTTTGAAACTTTGTCCATCATTTTTAATATCATTCGCGATATAACTAATAATACACCTGTGTTACCAGCTGATAAACTAATATCCGATTGTCCTTCTAACTGAGACTTAATAGAATTCCACATGCTGGTATTTTTAGAGTTTTTCACTGCAGTTATTGGTGTCTCTTTATCTGAAACTACAGAGTCTGTATGAATAACTTCGATTAAATTAGATGAAATTTTATATTTGTTTAATTTCTCCTGAATTTTATCTTTATCACCATAAAGTTTTAAAAAAAAATCGTTTTTTTTATAATACTTTTTTAAAAAAAGACTTACTCCATTAATAGTTTTGTCAGGTGAATTATCCCCCCCCATTGCATCAATCGCAATAGTAATTTTTTTATTCATTTTATAAGATTAGATATCTAAAATCTTTTTTCCGTTGTAATACCCAGATTTTAAATCTATATGATGAGATAATTTATACTCACCACTTTTTTTGTCTTCAACTATGTTTACAGAAGACAATTTGTGATGAGATCTTCTCATTCTTTTTTTTGAAACAGAGGTTTTTCTTTTTGGTACAGCCATAATTAATATTTAAAATTTATAACTTTTTTTAACATATTATCAAGTGGAAGTTTTAGACAAAAATCATAAAAACTTGAAAAATACTCCCCTAATTTTATAAATTTAGTATCATTTTCATCTCTTAATTCGCTGTAGTATTTAGCAATAATTTTATGATTAAGTTCAAAAAAATCGTTTTTTTCATTTAATTTTATCTTGATTAAAATGTCATACAATATTTTATTTAAGTCTTTCATTTTTTTATTAACAGCAACATCTCCCAAACCTAGTTCTCTTAAATTATATTCAATATTGTGAAAAAGATTATCATATTCATCTTGATTAAATTTCTGATCATTATTTTTAAAAATTATCATGATAATTGAAAAATGTATGAACATTAAATAAATACGTGTTTCAAAAGTATCAGGAAGTTTAATGATATTATAAAAAAATATATTTCTAGATAAATTTAGCAGTATATTATACAAGCTATTATTATGTTTTTTAAATTTAAATATCATAAAATTTTATTTGTTTTTTTTTCCTTATTTATTTTAAATAGCTGCCAATTACAAGAACCTACAAAAAATCACGGAATTCTCTATCTTAAAAATAGAGCTGATAAGCTTGTTGTAAACAAGTCAAATACTAACGATGTATTAAGAATTATTGGCTCACCTCATACAAAATCGGTAAATAATAATAAGGAATGGATTTATATAGAGCGCGTATTAACAAAAGGTGATTTTTTAAAACTAGGTCAAAATGTCTTAAAAACTAACAACGTTCTTATTTTATCTTTTGATAAATACGGAGTGCTTAATAAGAAACAATTTATAGACAAATTTTCTAAAAATGACTTAAATTTTTCTAATGATAAAACTGAAAATAAACTATCTCAAAAAAGTTTTGTTGAGAAATTTTTAGAAAGCTTAAGAAAGAAAATGTATAAAAAATAGATTATTTTTTATTGAAGAAATTAGTGTGCAATAACAGCCAATAAAAGAAGCGCTACAATATTCGTAATTTTGATCATTGGATTTACAGCTGGACCGGCTGTATCTTTATAAGGATCTCCAACTGTGTCACCAGTAACCGCAGATTTGTGAGCTTCAGAACCTTTTCCACCATAGTTTCCATCTTCAATATACTTTTTTGCATTATCCCATGCACCACCGCCAGCTGTCATTGATACCGCAACAAACAATCCAGTTATAATTACACCTAATAACATTGCACCTAAAGAAGACAAAGCAGCTTCAATGCCACCAATTTGTAAAATGATAAAATACAAAATGACAGGAGATAAAACTGGTAAAAGTGAAGGCACTATCATTTCTTTTATTGCAGCCTTAGTAAGCAAATCTACTAACCTGCCGTAATCAGGTTTTCTCTTACCTTTCATAATTCCGGGTATTTTTTTAAATTGTCTTCTCACCTCTATTACTACTGCACCACCAGCTCTTCCTACAGCCTGCATTCCCATTGACCCAAAAAGATAAGGTAACATTCCACCAATTAACAAGCCAGCAACAACAAATGGATTTGATAAATCAAACGTTACTATTACACCTTCTAAAGCTGATCCTTTTACTTTTGAAAAATACTTAATATCTTCTGTATAAGCAGCAAATAAAACTAAAGCACCTAATCCTGCAGATCCAATTGCATATCCCTTAGTAACAGCTTTTGTTGTATTACCTACTGCATCTAATGCATCAGTAGTTTTTCTAACATTTTTAGGAAGTTTTGACATTTCTGCTATACCTCCAGCATTATCAGTTACAGGTCCGTAAGCGTCTAAGGCAACAACCATTCCAGTAAGAGCTAACATTGCAGTTACCGCAATGGCTATACCATATAATCCCGCAAGTTCATTTGTGTATAAAATTCCTGCAACAATAATTAATGCTGGTATTGCCGTAGCTTCCATAGAGATAGCTAGACCTTGAATTACATTTGTTCCATGACCAGTAGTTGAAGATTGAGCAACTGATTTAACTGGCCTGTAATTTGTGCCAGTATAATATTCTGTAATCCAAATTAACAAACCTGTAATAATAAAGCCAACAACTCCACAAATATATAAATCCAAACCAGTAAAAATTTTTCCGCCATTACTATATGTTTCCGTAAGACCTACAATAGAGTTGGTTACAGGATACAAAATTAAAAGAGAAGTGATAGCAGTTACGATAAAACCTTTATATAAAGCTCCCATTATATTTTTATTTTTTCCTAATTTTACAAACCAAGTTCCAATAATTGAGGTAATTATACATGAACCACCGATCGCTAAAGGATAGATCATTAAATTGTAATCTGAAGGAAAGAAAATTGAAGATAGAACCATTGTAGCTACAATAGTAACAGCATATGTTTCAAATAAATCTGCAGCCATACCTGCACAATCACCCACATTATCACCTACATTATCAGCGATTACGGCAGGATTTCTTGGATCATCTTCAGGAATACCAGCCTCAACTTTACCTACTAAATCAGCGCCTACATCAGCACCTTTTGTAAAAATTCCCCCTCCAAGTCTGGCAAATATTGAGATAAGTGAGGCGCCAAATCCTAGTGCAACTAGAGCATTGATAATTTCTCTACTATCAACGTTAAGATTAATTAAAATAATATAATAAAATGTTATTGCTAACAGAGCTAAACCAGCTACTAACAATCCTGTGATTGCTCCTGACTTGAAAGCTATCGTTAAACCTGATTGTAAACTTCGTCTAGCTGCTTCAGCTGTTCTAACATTAGCTTTGACAGATATAAGCATGCCCAGATAACCCGCTACACCAGACAAAAAAGCTCCTATGAAATAACCTATTCCGACAAGGTAACTAAAAAAATAAGTAACTATAGCTAGTACAATTACCCCAACTATTGCAATTGTTTTATATTGTCTGTTTAAATATGCTTTTGCACCTATTTGAATAGCTTCAGCTATTTCTTGCATTTTTGCATTACCTGCGCTTGAAGATAAAATTTGGCCCGATAATAAATAGCTATATGCAACAGCTAAAACTCCAATGAAAGATATTAAATAAAGTAATTCTAAATAATTTGTCATGATTTAAAGCGCATAGATGCCAAATTAATATTAAAAACGCAAGCTAAACTTCATTAAAATTAACATTTTTTTACTACTCTTTTCTTAAATCTTTAGAGATTTTATCTAGAATTGCGTTTAAATAACCAATTTGAATTTTCTCTAAAAAATGTTCTGAGGCCATCAAATACTCATTAATTATCACCTTTTTGGGTGTCCCGTGTTTAAACATAAGCTCATATATAGCTGCAAACAATATAATTTTTAATAACTTATCAGTTTTAGATAAATTTATATCATCTTTAAGATAAAGATTAATTTTTTGTTCAATTAATTCTGATCTTTCTAAAGTTCCAGTAACAACATCTTTAATAAATTTTTTGAACTGACTTTTTGGATATTCTATCGTCGATTCAGGATTCATTAATAAATTATATAATTTTTGAATTACCTTAATTCGAGGCACTGAATTTTTATATTTTTTTAGGACCATTTTTAAGTATTGATATTACCGCATTAGCAGCTTCTGACCCTTTATTTGGTTTGTTATTTTTAATTTTTTTACTTCTCTGTACAGCTTGAGTTAAATTGTATGCAGTGATTATACCGTTTCCTATTGGTCTATTAAAATTTATGGAAAGATCCATGATTGCATTAAAAGTAGAAGAACATATTAAGTCAAAATGTGGAGTTTCACCCTTAATAACACAACCAAGTGCAATAAAACCATCAAAATTTTTTATATTTCTTCTAATTGCGATTGGTATTTCATAAACACCTGGAACATCTAAAATATTAATTTTGAATTTTACACTCGCTAATCTTTTTTTAGCATTAGAGATTAAATTTTTTGATATTTCTTTATAATATACTGAATTAACAATTAAGATTTTCTTCATTTTATTATTATTTGTTTTTTAATTCTTAGACCAAATCCTTCAAGACCAATAATCTTTTTTTTACTTCTTGAAATTAATATCATATTTTTAACATTTAAGTCTTTAATAATCTGTGCACCTATACCATAGTATCTTAAGGTTTTAGCATTTTGGTCTTGAATAGAATTAGTTTTTTGATTGATGATTAATAGTAAAAAATTCTTATATTTTGATAAAAAATCTAAAGATTTTTTTATATCAAGATTGTTTGTAATTTTTTTGTTTAAAATTTTTATTGAAAGAACTCTTACAGGAATAGACTTTTTATGATTTAATCTACCTCTAGAAATTGCAAAATTGAAACTATCTTCTATTTTATTTTTATAAATATGGAAATTTAATTTTCCAATCTTTTTAAAAGTTAAATTTTTAGTTGATAATTTCTTAATTAATTTTTCATATTTTATTCTATAAGAAATTAAATCTTCAATTGAAGCCAATTTAATATTATGCTTTTTAGAAAATTTATATAAGTCATTTAATCTTGCCATTCTTCCATCTTCATTCATTACCTCACAAATTACAGAACTTGGATTTAATTTAGATAGTTTAGAGATGTCCACTGAAGCTTCTGTATGTCCTGCTCTCTCTAAAACTCCTCCATTTCTAGCAACTAATGGAAACACATGGCCTGGGGAGACAATATCTTTTTTCTTAACATTTGGATTGATTGCAGTTTTTATAGTTTTTGCTCTATCTTGAGCAGATATTCCAGTTGTTATCCCCTTTTTAGCCTCTATTGATACGGTAAAAGCTGTTTGCATTCTGGATTTATTTACTGAAGACATTAGAGGTAATTTTAAATTGTCTACTTGTTTTTTGGTTAAAGCTAAACAAATTAAACCTCTGCCGTGTTTAGCCATAAAATTAATTTTTTTTGAATTACATTTAGATGCAGGTATTATTAGATCTCCCTCATTTTCACGACTCTTATCATCTACCAAAATAAACATTTTCCCATTTTTGGCATCTTTAATAATAGAAGAAATTTTTGAAAATTTATTATTAGGCATTTAAATAGAATATTTATATATATATTTACTTAATATATCCAATTCTACATTTACTAGACTATTTTGTTTCAAATTCTTTAAATTTGTAAGTTTTAGTGTGTGCGGAATAACATTTATTTCAAAATAACTCTGATACACTTTTGAAATAGTAAGCGAAACCCCGTTAATTGACACTGAAGCTTTTTCAGATAAAAATTTATATAATTTCTTGTCGAACAATTTAAATTTGATAACCCAAGCCTTATCAAACAATCTAATCTTTTTTATTACAGCCACTGTGTCTACATGTCCTTGGGTAAAGTGACCAGATATTTTTTGACCATAATTAAGTGATTTTTCCAAATTTATGAGCTGATTTTTTTTTAAGTTCCTGAAATTTGATCTTTTTAAAGTTTCATTAGAAATATAAAAAAAAATCAAATTTTGTCTTATTTTTTCTACAGTCAAACAAATTCCGTCACAACATACTGAGGAACCTAAATCTTTTCGACTAAAATTCATATTAGTTTGAATTCCAATATAAATACTATTTTTATTTTTTGTAAGAATTTTTATTTTTCCAGTTTTGTATATAATTCCATTAAACATAATTAAAATTGTTTTCTAAAAAGCTTATCACCATTCAAATTAATTGTTAGTAATTTTGATACAATATTTTTTAAAAAAAGAGATTTAAAATTATTTCTACCATTTTTTCCAAGTATTTTACCACTTTTAAAAATATATAAATCATGAATTGATCTTTTTTTTAATAAATGATTTAAAAATGTTAATCCAGTTTCAAATAATACTCTCGCGTAACCCATTTTATAAATTCTTTTGAAAAATATATCTAAATCGTTCTTAGTTTGAAAATGATCTACTAGAATAATTTTAAATCCCAATCTTTTAAATTTTAAGGTTTTTTTACCATTGATTTTACTAGTGACTAAATATGTTTTTCTTTTTTTTAATAATTTATTTAATAATAGGTTTTTTTTAAGTTTAAGTTTTAAATCTAAAATAAATAAATCTGGCTTATAGTTGTTTAATCCATCTATTCTACAGTTAAGTAATGAATTGTCATAATTAATCGATTTAGATGTGGAAATAATACAATCGTGTTTAATTCTAAGCAAATGAACAATTTTTCTGGATAAATTATTTGTTATCCATTTATCTTTTTTATTTATTGTTAGATAATCTTTGGATATTGCGATTTTGGCAGAAATATAAGGTATTGATAATTTTTTATTATGAAAATAACTTTTATAAAATTTACTATATTTTTTACTTGGAAGTAATTTAGCTTTAATGCCTTTAGCATTTAAAATTTTTTTTGCTTTTTTATACGTCCTTAAATCCGGATCTTCAAAAGCATAAAAAACTTTTTTTATTTTTTTTTTGATAATAATATTTACACACGGTGGTGTTTTACCGTAGTGAGCACAAGGTTCTAATGTTGTGTATAATGAGGCACCTGAACAATTTTTTAATTTTTTTAATGCATTAAATTCAGAATGAGGCCTTCCATTTAATGATGTTACTGCTGAAGAAATTATAGAGTCGTTTTTAACAACGATTGTGCCTACAGATGGATTTAACTTTGTTTGTCCTAAATTTTTCTCTGCTAATTGAAAAGCAAGGTCAATATAATTATTATGATTTGTTGTCATCTAAATTGCCTACGAATTGTTCAAAATCTTTTGCTTCTTTAAAATTTTTATAAACAGAAGCAAAACGAACGTAAGCAACTTTATCTAAAGAAGATAGTCCATCCATAATAAATTTACCTATTGTT
>MDSV01120599.1_pt1 | contig 16680 bp, 10 predicted proteins | sample 810851 | NCBI WGS metagenome assembly MDSV01 (sample SAMN05326640, study PRJNA326480) | marine metagenome | isolation source: seawater | place: Atlantic Ocean: North East | collected 2012 | reverse complement strand
GAAATGAATGGCATCCCCACCCACGCCAACCGATTTGTGTTGACCGACCTCCTGAGAGGTGAGTTGGGCTTCGATGGGGTGGCGGTGACGGATTGGGAGGACATCCGTTATTTGAAATCACGGCACAAAGTTGCAGCCACACACAAGGACGCCATTCGCATGGCGATTCTTGCAGGGATCGACATGAGCATGGTTCCCCAAGACTGGGAATTCCCGGTGTTGTTGAAAGAACTTGTCGCGGAAGGAGCGATCTCTGAAGCACGCATTGACCTGAGTGTGCGCCGCATTTTGACCTTGAAAGAGCGTCTTGGATTGTTGGAGGAGGGCGGTGACACCTTGCCTGACATGTTGACTGCCGAAGAGCGCGTTGCTTTGGAGAAAGCGCCCGCCCAAGCGGCGCTGGAATGCATCACATTGCTCAAGAACGAAAACGACGTGTTGCCGATTGCAGGTTCTGCAAACGTCTTTGTGTCCGGCCCCACAGCGAACTCGCTGAATGCCCTCAATGGGGGTTGGTCAGGCACATGGCAAGGCAAGAACCCGAAGTACAACAACCCGGGCAGAAAGACTGCTGTGGAGGCCATGCGCGACGAATTTGGCCCGGGCAGGGTTCAGTTTGAAGAGCTTGAATCCATGGAATTCACAGGGGAGGACATTCGCCGTGTGTCATCTGCCTTGCGACGGGCTCGTCCTGATGTGGCGGTGCTGTTCTTGGGTGAGATGCCCTACACCGAATTCATGGGCAACATTGGAGATTTGCGGTTGGCCGACAACCAGTTGGAATTGGTTCGCGCAGTCCGTGCCACAGGCACGCCTCTTGTGGCGGTGTTTGTCGAGGGGCGACCAAGGACGTTTTCGCAGGTGGAGGATGATTTGGACGGGGTGGTGATGGCCTATTTGGCCGGTGACTTTGCAGGACAAGCCATCGCCAAGGTGTTGAGTGGATCCCACAATCCATCTGGCAAGTTGCCGTTCTCATGGCCACGCGAAGCGTCTTCTCACACGACCTACGATCGAAAGCACACGGAGAAGCACTACTCGGCGCGCCCTCAGTATGAATTTGGGTCAGGTTTGTCGTACAGTGCGGTTGAAACGACGGCGATTCGGTTGTTGAATCCAAATGAATTGACGGTCGGCGACACGCTCGACATAGAAGTTGTGTTGGAAAACAAGGGCAATCGATCCTCCACCGAAGTGATCATGTTGTTCACCCAAGACCGTGTGGCGTCAATCACACCCAGCGTGGACAAGCTCAAGGCCTACAAGAGGGTGCTGGTCGATGCCGGTGCAACCACAACTGTCCCCTTTCGCGTTCCCACTGCAGAGTTGGGGTTCATTGGCATGAATCTGGAGTACGTGGTTGAACCTGGAATTTTTGGCCTTCGCGTCCAACAACAAAGTGTTGAATTTGAACTGAACTGAATTGAATCCAAAACCTTACCTGATGAAACATCTCTTCTCTCTGGCCATGGCGCTCGGCCTCACAATCGGCGCACTTGCTCAATCCTTGGTTGTGTTCCAAGTTGACATGAACGACTACTCCGGCACTTACGGTCAAGTGAATTTGAACGGCGGATTCAACGGTTGGTGCGGTGGTTGCGCCGCGATGACGGACGACGATGGCGACAACGTGTACCAGTTGGAGGTTGATTTGGCTCCTGGCATTTACGAGTACAAATTCACTTTGGACGGGTGGAGCCAGCAAGAAATGTTCGAGGACGGCGACGTGTGCACCAGCACCATCGACGGCTTTGTGAACCGGACGATCGACGTCACTGAATCGACCACCTTGGATGTGGTTTGTTACGACAGCTGTGGCGAATGCGACGGCACCGGCGGCGGTGGCGGAGGCGGTGGTGGCGCCGAAGGAGGCAACATCACCTTCCAGGTGGACTTGAGCGAATACACTGGAGCGTACGCGATGGTGAACTTGAACGGTTCGTTCAACGGTTGGTGCGGCGCTTGTGCCGAGATGACCGACGACGACGGCGACGACATCTTTGAGTTGACGATTGAAAACCTGCCAGCAGGCAACATCGAGTACAAATTCACTTTGGACGGGTGGACCGTGGATGAGCAATTTGCCGGAGGGGAACCATGCACATTGACCACAGGTGAATTCGTGAACCGTGTTTACGAAGTGGCAGGCGACGCCACATTGGATGCGGTGTGCTGGAACGAGTGCACCCTGTGCAACGCAGAGCCCGTACCTGGCTGCACGGACGCCACGGCGTGCAACTACAACGCCGACGCCACAGAGGACGACGGTTCTTGTGTGTTCGGGGAGGGACCCAATGCGGGCTTCACTGTCATGGACGCGCTTTGCCACGACGGCATGGGCTCGGTGATGTTGGATTCAGCCACTGTGGAAATCGCAGGTGCCACATTCAGCGTGGGAGGCATGGCCATTGAAAATGGCATGATGGAAATCGCCGCAGGAACCCACATGTTGGTCGCTGCAGGTGCAGACGGTTGTTCCAACGAAACTGAATTCACTGTGAATGCGCCAGAAGAGTTGCTGATTGAGGTGACTTTGGTGAGCCAAGACTCCGGTGCAGGCGACGGACAAGCTTCTGCTGAAGTGTCTGGTGGAACCCCCGACTACGTGGTGGTGTGGACCAACATGACCGGCATTGAAGTGAGCCCCGATTCTTTGGCGAGCGGACTGTACACGGCGATTGCGACAGACGCCAATGGATGCACAGCCTCTGCCAGCTTGACAATGACTGTCGACGGCATTGAAGACTTGGGATCCTTGGAGGCATCTGTGTTCCCTGTGCCTGTGGTTGACCAGTTGAACATTCGCTTGGCCACCCCACTCTTGGGCGATGCCATTGTGGATGTGCGTGACATGCAAGGCCGTTTGGTGGCGACTCTCGCCATGCGTTCTGCCCAACAGAACGTTGTGATCGACGCCGCTTCATGGGAAGCGGGGGTGTACTCTGTTCAAATTTCAACTGAGGGAGCTCGCGCTTCTTGGAGCTTCGTGAAATGATTCAACGCTTGACTTCACTCGCCGCCCTGATCTTGCTCTTCGGAGCGAGTTCAGGGCTGTGGGCCCAAACCATCTCCGTGGGTGGAACCGTCGTGGACGGGGACATGCCTTTGCCGGGGGTGTCTGTGACGGTGAAAGGCTCGTACGCCGGCACCGCCACCGACCTCGACGGAAAATTCACCCTGACTGCGGAATCGGGGGCGACGTTGGTGTTCTCGTACATCGGTTACCTCCGCCAGGAGTTGACTGTGGCGAACACTGTGTCCGACCTTAAAGTGGAACTGAAACCCGATGTGGCTGGTCTGGAAGAGGCCGTGGTCATCGGCTACGGCAACCAGCAGCGGAGCAAGATTTCCGGTGCGGTGACCACTGTCGACATCAAGGAGGCGACTTCCATCCCTGTCCTTCGCACGGAGCAAGCCCTTCAAGGCCGTGCTGCCGGAGTGCAGGTGACCCAAAACTCGGGTCAGCCCGGTTCCACCCAAACCATCCGTATCCGGGGTTTGGGCTCCATCAACAATTCTGACCCGTTGTTCATTGTTGACGGCATCCCTTCTGGAGGCATCGACTACTTGAACCCGTCTGACATCGAGAGCATCAGCATCTTGAAGGACGCTGCGTCGACCGCGATTTACGGTGCCCGTGGCGCCAATGGCGTGGTGCTGATCACCACCAAAAAAGGTTCCCGCGGCAGCAAGGCCACTCTGACGTACGACAGCTATGTTGGAACGCAGGAGCCTTGGAAGTACATGGCGTTGTTGAACGCCGAAGAGTACGCCACATTGATGAACGAAAGCCGCGCTGCAGCAGGCTTGTCGGCCCTTCCGGGGTTGACTGATCCTGCGAGCTTGGGCGAGGGCACCAACTGGCAAGACGCCATGTTCCAGCGTGCACCGATGGCCAACCACAGTGTGCTGTACACCAACGGCACCGAGACGTCGAGCATCGCCATGGGGGCAAGCCACTTTTCTCAAGACGGGATCATTGGTGGAGAAAAGGGACGCTTTGAGCGCACCACCTTCCGTGTTAATTCAGAGCAGCAAGCCGGCGATCGGTTCAGGGTGGGCCAAAATGTGACCTTCACCAACATCAAGCGGAATGCCCTTGCGGAAAACAATGAATTTGCCACCCCGGTGTTGCGTGCGTTGAACATCGATCCGGTGACGCCGGTGACCCGTCCTGACGGCACTTACGCCTACACGGACTACATCGACAGCGACATTGTCAACCCCATCAACCAGATCGAGCAGACCTACGACAACTGGACGACCAACCGCTTCGTGGGCAACGTGTTTGGTGAGATGGACTTGACACCCAACCTGAAGTTCCGCTCCTCAGTGAATGTGGACTTGGCCTTGGGCTCGCAGAAAATTTTCTTCCCCACGTTTGATTTGGCGTTGTTCCCAGGTGACCCCAACCGCCCCGCCACTGAATTCCGCGAGGTGAACTCTCTCACACGTGCGGAAAACAAGTGGTCTACATGGCAGTGGGAGAACACCTTGACGTACACGAAAGAATTTGAGAACGAGGACAAGCTTCAGGTGATTGCAGGTTATTCCGCACTGGAGTCCAGCGCCACGAGCATCACTGCGTCTCGCGACAGCTTGGCCACAAACGATGCCAACTATGCGTTCTTAAGCAACAGCCTCAACGTGGCACCCCAAGTCCCGCGGTCCAGCGACGGCATCAGCGAAACCGCTTGGCTTGGTCAGTTCGTGCGTGCGACTTACGACTTGGGCAAAGAGTGGTCATTGATGGGAACCTTGCGCTACGACGGTTCATCGCGCTTTGGCCTGAACAACCGCTTCGGATTGTTTCCGTCTTTTTCTGCGGCTTGGAACTTGACAGAGCGTCCATGGTTCGCAGAAAAAGATTGGATTGACTTTTTCAAGGTGCGTGGAAGCTGGGGACGCAACGGAAACGCGGAAATAGGCGATTACGCATACAACCCTGTGATCGTCAATGGATTGAACTACACCCTTGGCGGCGAGCAAGCCCAAACCATTGGTTCTGGTCCTGTGGCCATCGCCAACCCGGATCTGAAATGGGAGACGGGCGAGCAAATCAACTTGGGTGTCGACGCCGACTTTATGGACGGCCGTTGGAACCTGATTTTCGACATCTACGAGAAGAACACCCTGGACATGTTGGCCTACGTGCCCAATCCTGGGACCGCAGGTCTGGAGCCCGGACCTTCGAACGTCGCCTCGGCTCGGAACCGAGGTGCGGAATTGGCCATCGGGTACCAAGGTGGCGAGAACGACTTCACGTACAACTTGAACGCGAACATCTCCTTGTACCGCAACGAGGTCACCGACCTCGGCGCACCTGTGGACAGCTTGAACCAGCCCCTTTTCACGGGCAATGTGTTTGGCTCGGGCGACTTCGTGGCGATCACCGACATCGGGTTGCCCATTGCGACTTTTTGGGGCTTCGAGACGTCTGGCATTTACCAGACAGATGAAGAGGCCATGGCCGACACCTCGCAAGTGAATGCGGTGGCGGGTGACGTGATTTTTGTGGACCAAAATGGCGACGGCGTCATCAACAACGAAGACAAAGTGGTCATTGGCAATCCGCACCCTGACTTCACCTACGGGTTCACGGCAGGGGCCAAGTACAAGAACTTCGACTTCAACTTGTTCTTGCAGGGCAGCCACGGCAACGACATCTACAAAGGGATGTTCCGTTACGACCTCAACACCACGAACTTGCCCATCTCGGCGTTGGACCGTTGGACCGGCGAGGGCACCTCGTACGACACCCCTCGTGTGACGCACTCGGATCTGAATCAAAACAACCGTGTGTCAGACCGTTTCATTGAAGACGGATCGTACTTGCGCATCAAGTCGTTGATGGTGGGCTACACCCTGCCTTCCAACACCCTGGAGCGCTTGGGCATTTCCAAGTTCCGTGTGTATGCCAGTGCGAACAACCTGTTCACCTTCACGCCATACTCTGGTCTTGATCCAGAAATTGGCACACGCGGCACGCTTGAAATCGGCATCGACCGTGGTTTCTACCCATCTCCCCGGATTTACAACCTGGGCATCAACGTGACATTCTGATGAACCAAAAAGCTACTTACCTCACTTGGTTGGGCGCGTTGGCCGCGATGGTCGTCGTGCTCGCATCCACAGGATGCTCCAAGGACTTTTTGAACCGAGACCCCTACATCGGGAGCTCGGCGGGCAATTTTTATCAAACCGCTGACGACGCAGAGGCTGCGACCATCGCATGCTACGCGCCTCTGCAGGTGGAGATTTCAGACGGAGCCCACTTCAGGTGGTACTTCGGAGACATCTTGAGCGACGACGCTGACAAAGGTGGATCGGGTGACACCGACGAGCCGGATTTGCTCGAGTTCGAGAATTTCTTTGGCGACCCCTCCAGTGGCATCGTGCTCGGTGAGTGGAAGACCGCCTACAAGGGCATCACATACTGCAACATCGCGTTGCAAAACATCCCCGGCATTGAGATGGACGAGTTCCAAAAGCTCGCCTATCTCGGAGAGGCCAAGTTCTTGCGAGCGTACTGGTACTTCAACCTCGTGACCACGTTCGGCGGCGTGCCGCTCGTGACAGCTCCTTTGGCGCCTTCCGAGTACGCCCAGCCACGTGCCACTGCGGAAGAAGTGTGGGCCCAAATCGTGGAAGACCTCGAAGATGCGGCCGTCAACCTGCCTGAAAAAAGTGCCTACAGCGTTTCTGCCACAGGGCGCGCCACACGTGGTGCGGCCAATGCGCTGCTCGCCAAGGCACACCTGTACCAGGGCAACTGGTCGGAGTGCCGCGCGCGCTGTGAAGAGGTTGTGGGTTCAGGAGAGTACTTCTTGAATCCTGACTACGGCAGCATTTTTTCTGAATCCGGTGAAAACGGCCCTGGCAGCATTTGGGAAATTCAGTACGCCAACAATTCTGGTGGAAACTGGGGTGCCCAATTCTGGAGCGAAGGGACCTACACGAATGTCTTTCAGCGCGCTCGCGGGACCTTTGCCGGTTACGGGTTCAACCTGCCCACCCAAGACTTCGTGGACGAATTCGAAGTGTGGGAAGTCCAGCAGGGAGAGAATGTGTCGGAATTGGTGGACCCTCGATTGGGTTACACCGTCTACCTGTTGGGTGACAATGCTTCAGACTGGGGACAACTCACAGAAGACGCCACGGGCATGCAGAGCCTGTATTTCCCGCGCAAGTATTTCAATCCTGCAGCTGAGTTGGCGCCTTTCGGGGACCCCAACCCCAACGGCGGATCCAACGACCGGGTGATTCGTTTGGCGGACGTGTTGTTGATGCACGCTGAAGCCTGCAACGAACTTGGAGACGATGAGACTGCGCTCTCATCCTTGAACATGGTGCGAAACAGGGCTGGTGTGCCAGCCTTGGAATCGGGGGCTGCTTCAGGGCCAGCGCTCTTGGACGCCATTTACCACGAGCGTCGTGTCGAACTGGGCTTGGAAGGTCATCGATTCTTCGATTTGGTCCGCCAGGGCCGCGCTGTTGAGGTGCTCGAGGGCTTCATTCCAGGGAAAAGCGAGCTGTTTCCCATCCCGACCGCAGAAATCACCTTGTCGAACGGGGCTTTGACCCAAAATCCAGGTTACGAATGAACTTGACGAACATCTCCCTGGTCGCTGCTGGCGCCGCGTTGTTGTTGGCTGCCGTGGGTTGCGACCCCTACGTGGAAACAAGCCCTGGCTTGCCGGACCCTCCGTCTGCCGATGTGCAGTGGTATTTCCTGCCCGACACTGTGGACGGCGTCGTTGGCATTGATTCCAACCGTGTGGTGGTGGAGGCTGAAGCCAGCGAAGACGTATTCATCCACCTTTGGAACTTCGGAAACGGCCAAATCAGCAACGACCCCGTGGACACCGTGGTGTATTACGTGGAAGGCATGTACGGCATTTCCTACCAAGGTCACGCTGAAGGTGGCATGGCGTATTTCGCCGACAGTGTGAACATTGAAAAGACCCTTGAACTCCCATGCGAGGGCACGTTGGCACTTTTGACGGGCTGCGACAACCCCAAGACGTGGAAGTTTGGTTCTGACGCGGGAGCCATCGCCATTGGACCAGAACCAGGATCCTCGGAGTGGTATGCTTCTCCGGCTGGCGCTCTGGTTGATTTTCAATACGACGACCGTTGGATGTTTACTGAAGACGGTGAATACGTCTACAACAACAACGGTGGAACGATGAATCCCTTTGACGGATACATTGAGACCTTGATGACCGTGCAGCCTTCGACATACATGCTTGAGTTGGCGGCAGGGCCCAATGGAGAGGACTTGTTCACAGTTGGGGGATTGACCACAGAAGTCTCTGAGATTTGTGGATGGATGGGCGTGTGGGACTCTGGTCCGACTTACACCATCACAGAAATCACGGAAGACCGGTTGGTGTTGAGTGCTTTGCAACAAGGTGGCGATTGCATCAATCCAGTCGGCAGCGGCTACTTCACCCTGATTTTCACGGCAGAATGAATTCATCCAAGCGCTTGAATACGTGGCTGGGTGGATTTGGATTCACCTTGCTGGCTGTGGGGTGTTCCGATTGTGGAGGCCCCACCGAGCCTGTCAACGCAGAAATTCAATTTGTGGCGGATAGGACGTTGTTGGAGAACACGTTCAACAGCATCTTCCGCTTCGAAGTCCGTTTGGATGCCACATACGAGGAGGAAGTGACGGTCGATTTCGAAACGTTGGAAGGAACCGCCAAAGCGGGGGAAGACTATCTCAGCCAGGCCGGCACGCTGGTGTTTGCACCAGGGGAACTCATTCAGCAAATTGAGGTACCCATCGTCATCGATGAGGGGCTGGAGCCTGATGAACACTTCACCATCGAGCTCGGCAATCCGGTGAATGGATACTTGAAGGGGAATCAGCAAGTCGCCACAGGGACCATCCTCAACGACGATACGGAGTTGAACATCACCTTGCCTGATGGCGGGTACGACACGCCACACTCTCCCGACAACCCGCCTGCGGGCATGACCCTGGTGTGGTCAGATGAATTCGAAGGCACGCAGATCGACATGAACAACTGGACCCACGAGCTGGGGGCGGGCGGTTGGGGCAACAACGAGTCTCAAGCGTACACCGCCGACGCGGCCAATTCCTTTTTGGATGATGGCAACTTGTTCATCGTCGCGCTGCAAGACGGCGCAGGCTACACATCGGCCAGAATGGTTTCGCGAGACAAGCAAGAGTTCGCCTTTGGCCGAATTGACATCCGTGCGGTGTTGCCTTACGGTCAAGGACTCTGGCCGGCGCTTTGGATGCTGGGATCCAACCACTCCCAAGTGGGGTGGCCTGAATGCGGCGAAATCGACATCATGGAGCTCTTGGGGCACCAGCCCAATTACGTGCATGGCACGGCGCATTGGGGAGAAATGATCGGTGGCGGACATCCCAACCTTGGGGCCGTGACCTACTCCGAATTCCCCACAACCTTTGCCGAAGAATACCACGTGTTTTCATTGGATTGGAGCCCTGACACCATGACGTGGTTGATGAATGACGAGCCGTATTTCCAACTCACCACCGCGAACCACGTGGACAACAGCGGATACGACACGCCGTTCAACGACCCGTTCTACTTCATTTTGAACATTGCTGTCGGTGGCAACTGGCCGGGTTACCCCGACGAGTCGACGTTGTTCCCGCAGTTCATGGCCATCGATTACGTGCGCGTGTACCAGGAATAACCCCCTACCTTCGGGGTCGATGAATGTGCAGATCACCTTTGCGCAATACGACACCTTGTTTGAGGACGATCCAGGGACCTACCTGGACTTTTTGACCAAACTTGAAGCATCTCTGTGGTCGGCCAAGCGCCGCCTTGGAGATGCTCTGTTGTTGAGAGATGATCAGGTGGTGTCCGATGTGAGACATGCATTGAAACCCACCCTCCACATGCTCGGGGCTTCCTCGTTGGTCGACCTGTTGTTTTCGCCGGTGAATCCGGGGAAGGAGGAAGACGTGAGAATCCAATTCGACAAATTCATGGACGTCATTCTCGCGGCGGTGGAAGCGAAAAAAATCAACGTCGAATGAGTCCGGACGAACGACTCATGGAGCGCTTGCGCCACCATTGTTTGGCGAAGCCAGGAACCACGGTGGAAATGCCGTTTGACGAGCGCACCGTGGTCTTCAAAGTGGGGGGCAAGATGTTCTGTCTTTTGGATGCGTTTGAATTTTCTGGGTGTGGCATGAAATACGACCCAGGGCTTATTCCCGAGTTGCGCGCGTCCTTCGAGGGCGTCACCACAGGGCCTTACTTGAATGCCAAGCATTGGAACAGCGTGCACCCAGAGCCTTTCGGCGACGTGCCTTGGTCCATGTTCCTCGAACTGATTGACCACAGTTACGCCTTGGTTTGGAAGGGGTTGACGCGCAAGGTGAAAATGGCCATTGAGGAAACGCAAACGCGTTAACTTCGCGACCAAACGATTCATTCCATTTCCATGAAAACATTCGACTTCAACGCGTTGGTGCTGTGCTTGTTTGGTGCGGCCCTTTTTGCTTTTTCTACTCAGTCCCAGGCCCAGTGCTCTGAGATCTTCATCTCGGAATACATCGAAGGTTGGAGCAACAACAAAGCCCTTGAGCTTTACAACCCCACCAATGCTGCTGTGGATTTGAGCGACTACCGTTTGGAGCGTTACTCCAACGGAGCCACGGCTGCGCAAGACAACCAAAAGGTGGACCTCTCCGGCACCTTGGCGGCGAACAGTGTTGTGGTGGTGGTGCTTGACAAGCAGGACCCCGACGGGGTGGATTTTGAGGCCCCCGTGTGGGACGAACTCGCGGAGGCGGCCAACTTGTGGGTGTGCCCGGTCTACGAAGAAAACAACACGATGTACTTCAATGGCAACGATGCCATGGTGCTTCGTAAAATTTCCACCAACGCCGTGATCGACATTTTCGGCAAGATTGGAGAGGACCCCGGCACGACAGGCTGGGCTGAAATGACCCAAAACCACACTCTGGTGCGGAAGACCAGTGTGACCGCTGGCGACGTGGACGCCTTGAACGATTTTTTGGTGGTCGATGAGTGGGATGGCTTGATGTGGTCCAGCGATTCGTTGAACTACACCTTGGACAGCGTGTTCCTGAACCTTGGTTCGCATACCTGTGACTGCGGCACGACCCAAGTGCGTGAGGCATCGAGCATCGTGGCGTTCGAAGTGTTCCCCAACCCCGCCACAGGCGACCTGATTTGGGTGAAGGGAGAGCGAGCCATCCGCGAGGTGGTGATGCACAACTTGGCTGGCCAGCAAATCGGCCGGCAGGCCGTGAACGGCGGCCGCACGGTGGAACTGTCTTTGGCAGCAGCCCCAGCGGGCATGTACCTCATGGAGGTGCACTTTGAAAATGGCGCGCGCGCGACCCGTCGCGTGGTTCGCAAGTGAGCTGCAGCCGCATGAAGTTGTTGAAGCATTGGGGCTTGGCCCTTGTGGCCCTGTGCTTGGGCCTCACGTCGCATGCGCAACTGTGCACCGTGAAAGGAGTTGTGGAAGACGCGTTGACCGGCGACCCGTTGATCGGAGCGTACGTCAAATATGGCAACGCTGTTGTGGCCACTGATTTCGACGGGTTGTTTTCGATGGCGGTGCCCAAGGGAGAAGGCTTGATTGAGGTGTCTTACATTGGATACGACAGCCAATCTCGCAAAATCACCTGCGAAGGTGCTGAAACCTCGGTGCGTTTCCGCATGGAAACCCTCATCATGAAAGAGGCCGTGGTCTCGGCGGACATGGTGATTTCGCGCAAGACTCCCGTGGCCTTCACGAATGTACTGCCCGCCCAAATCCAGGAGGAATTGGCCGGTCGTGACCTTCCTCTGGTGTTGAACACCACCCCTGGGGTGTACGCCACCCAGCAAGGAGGTGGGGATGGAGACGCACGTGTGACCATTCGTGGTTTCGACCAAACCAACTTGGCGGTCATGGTGGACGGTGTGCCTATGAACGACATGGAAAATGGCTGGGTATACTGGAGCAATTGGGCAGGACTTGATTTGGTGGTTCGAACCACGCAAGTGCAGCGCGGACTGGGTGCCAGCAAACTGGCCATTCCTTCTGTGGGGGGCACCATCAACATTTTGACGGGCGGAGATGAGTCCGCGAACGGCTCCATCAACTACCAAACGGAGATTGGCTCCTACGGCTACGTCCGAAACAGCTTGAGCGGGGTTTTCGGAAACCGAGACAAGGGATTCTTGCACTTTGTAGGGTCTTACAAGACCAACCAAGGTTTCGCAGACGGTTTGGAATCGGAGGCATACGCGTACTACCTGAAGGGCCGCAAGACAGTTGGCAATCACAACTTGAGCTTCACCACATTTGGCGCGCCACAGCGTCATGGTCAGCGGTCGTACCAAATGCAGGTCTACGAGTACGATCAGGACCTGGCCCAAGAGCTTACAGACGAGGCGGGCCAGACTGAGTTGCAAGGCGTCGTGGATGGGTTGAGTGAAACGGCCATCCTGAACAGCGGCCGTGGCTTCAACGAGTTCATGGTGAACTACGAGGAAGTTTACCACAACTACAACGAAGAATCAGGTCAAGTGGACACGACGTATGGCGCAGTTCGCCGCTACAACCCACGACAAAACCAATACTTCAAGCCCATTGTGACGGTCCGCGACGTGTGGAGCTTGTCGGACAAATCCACGTTGACCACCACGGCCTACGCCAGTTTTGGCAACGGGGGTGGAGAGGCGTTGGCCAGCACGCCAGGCACGCGCTTGCAGGATGGCACCATCGACATGCAAGGCACCTGGAATTCACACCAACTCTTTGAGTTTGGTCCGAATGGCTTGAATGTGGACGAGAACGGCGAGCGGAAAGGCTCCAATTTCATCCGCATTGCCCACAACGACCACCGTTGGTTTGGGGCCCTGTCCAACTTCAACACGGCGTTGAACGACCATGTGACCTTCAGCGCTGGGGTGGACGCGCGCCATTACACCGGCAGTCATTACAGAACCATCGGAGACATGTTCGGGGCCGACTACTACGATGCCCCTGACGACCGACGCGATCAAAACTCTGACTTCGACGCGCCATTGCGGACCGGGGACAAGTACTATTACCACGACGACGGCCAAGTCGCCTGGGGAGGTTCCTACTTCCAGCTCGAAGTGGACAAATACAACTATTCGGCGTTTGTGAACGTGTCGGGGGCCCAGAGTTGGTACCGAGCCATCGACTACTTCCGTCCCAACGTGGTGACCTTGAACGACACGACCTACGAGGTTCGTTCCACCGACGAGTACCGCGTGCTTGGCGAGACGGAGTGGCAGACAGACACGACCTTCCTTACGGCAGGCCACGAAGGGCTGGCCAATTTCACCACGGACTGGGAGCGTTTGAACAGCGCCACCATCAAGGCCGGCGGCAACTACAATTTCAACGAGTGGTTGAACGCCTACACCAACGTAGGATACTTGAACAGGGCGCCCTTGTTCAACTCGGTGTTCGACATCAACAACAATGTGATTGAGGGGTACGAGAGCCAATATGTCAAAGCCTTCGAGGTCGGTGTGAAGTTCGCCAAGGGCAAGTTTGCCTCCAACGTAAATGCGTACCGCACGGGTTGGGAAAACAAGCCTGTGAACCGGTTCTACGGCGTGTCTGGGTTGTGGAAAGATCCCAAATTGTCGGTGTACGCGGACACCAGCACAGTGGCCGGTCGTGAAGCGATGATCGCTTTGGCCGAAAGCAACGCCAGTGCCGAAGAGTGGAATGCAATCGCGCTGTCGGTGATCGACGATGTGGACCGGAATTTGGGCTACAACCTGTTGAACGCGGACGCGGTGCACTCCGGCGTCGAATGGGACTTCGCCTACGACCCCACAGCCAAATGGAACGTGCAAGGGGTGGTCTCCGCAGGCAATTGGCGCTGGACCAGCAACGAGCGCGTGGATTTGGTCAACCGCACAACCAACACCTTTGTGACTCGTGTGGCGGACCAGAGCATCGCCGACACCTTGGTGAACCTCAACGGGGTCAAGGTGGGGGACGCTGCCCAGCGACAAGTTTCTTTGGCGGCCAGCTACCGCCCGAAGCGCGGCACGTACTTCTCGATTCGGAACACGTGGTTTTGGCAGCACTACGCCAACTTTTCTCCGGGCGACGTCATCACCGAGGGGGAACCCAAAGACGTGTGGACCACACCAGGGTACGCTTTGCTCAACTTCAACGCGGGAACGTCGTTTGACGTGTCCGACAATGCGCTGCTTCGGTTGCGCCTGAGCGTGACCAACGCGCTGGACGTCTTGTACGTGTCCGACGCGACAAACAACTCCCAATACGCCCCCAACCCCTATGGGTTGGAAGGTGGGAGCGGACGGGCAGAGGTCTTCGTGGGCCCTCCCCGCATGGTGCGGTTGAGCGCCGTGCTTGAATTGAAAGGACTGCAGAACAGAAACATCTCAAAATGAAACTGAAATCGACCCTGGCCTTGGCAGCCACCTTCGTCACCATCACGTCGGTGGCGCAAGAGAACATTCTCGACATGCGCGAGAACTACAACATTGGACAAACCGTGACGGTTACGGGTGTGGTCACCAGTGACGACAACCTCGGTTCGGTGCGCTACTTGCAAGACGCCACTGCGGGCATTGCGATCTACCCCGGCCAAGATTGGTCTGCGTGGGAGGCGACCCCACAAATTGGAGACAGCCTGAGCATCACGGGTGAAATCACAGAATACAATGGGTTGCTGGAAGTTGGTCCCGACCTCACGGCCGTGGAGTTCTTCGGCGCGGGCACCTTGCCTGAGCCGCTTGAAATCACCCCGGCCCAACTGGGCGAAAACTTGGAAGGTCAACTCGTGCGAGTGAACGGCGTGACCTTCCCTTTGGCGGGCACCTTCATCACAGGTAACAACCAGTACGATTTCACCTCGGCAGGTGAGTCGGGTGTGATCTACGTGCGCACCAGCAACAGCTTGGTGGGGTTGGAGTTGACGGGATGTGAAGTCGACATGCTCGGCATCGTCTCACAATTCTCGTTCGACGGTTTCGGCGGCTACCAACTGCTCCCTCGTGGACCGGTGGATTTGATTCCCGCTTCTGCCTTGTGCTACACTTCTCCGGTGTCCCAAACCAATTTGGCCACGACCAGTTTCACCTTGTCATGGACCACGGATTTGGCGTGCAATGGAACAGTCGAATACGGTTTGACTGAAGCATTGGGCGCGACTGCAAGTGCACTTGCAGACAACCCCCCGAGCCATTTTGTCAACCTGGAAGGCTTGGAGCCGGGCACCATCTACTACGCCAGAGCGGTGTCCACGTTGGAGGATGGCTCTTCAGCCGTGTCCACCATCCGTCCCTATGCGACGGTGTCGGAAAGCTCCGGAGACATTCACGTGTACTTCAACGGGCCGGTGGACCACAGTGTGGCCACGGACGAGTTGGCCCTTTCTCTTGGAACGGACATGAATGACACGGTGGCTGCGTGGATCATGAGCGCACAACACACGTTGGATGTGGCTGCCTACAATTTGAACGACCAGACCGTGGAAGATGCTGTGAATGTCGCCGCGGCCAATGGCGTTCAGATTCGTTGGATTTATGAAGGTCAAAACGCCAACATCGGCCTCAATAGCCTCGACGCTTCTGTGGTCACCCATCCCCGCACAGACGGCGATGGCAGCGGCATGCACAACAAGTTCATCGTCGGGGATGCCGACCACGCGGACAAGGCTTTTGTGTTGACGGGTTCCACCAACCTCACGACAGGCCAGCTGGTGAGTGACTTGAACAACGTTATCGTGTTGGAGGACCAAAGCTTGGCCAGAGCTTACGAGATCGAGTTCCAAGAGATGTGGGGTGCCGAAGGCATGGAGCCCAACGCGGCCAATGCCAAGTTTGGTGCAGACAAATCGTGGAACACGCCCGTGGCCTTCCTCGTGGGGGGCAGCCCTGTGGAGTTGTACTTCTCCCCATCGGACGGCACCAATGCGGCGATCCTTGCCGAGATCGAAGCCGCCAATTCGAATTTGGAATTCGCACTTTTGACGTTGACCCGGGATGACCTTGGCGACGCCATTGTGGAGCTCAACCAGAGCTTTTTTGTCAGCCCCATCGGGGTCATTGAGCAGGTCAACACCACAGGCAGTGAGTTTGACAATTTGATCAGCAACGGCGTGCAGGCATACGCCCACGATGTGAGCGGCGACTGCCACCACAAGTACGCCATTGTGGACCACAGCGAGGTGGGGTCTGATCCGCTTGTGATCACGGGGTCGCACAACTGGTCGTCCAGCGCGGAAAACGTGAATGACGAGAACACCGTGATTGTGCACGATGCGCGTGTGGCCAATCTGTACCACCAAGAATTCCGTGCCATTGTCAATGCAGTGACCGGGAATGTCGATGGCTTGTCCAACGTGGGCGAGCCCACCTGGAGCCTCATGCCCAACCCAGCCCGTGAACAGGTGTGGTTGCAAGGTGTGCAGGCCACGGATGTGGTCCGTGTTTTGGACGCGGGTGGCCGTGCCGTGGACGTTGTGCGGGTGCGTCAAGGCAGCGCAGTTCAGCTTGAGCTTGGACGCTTGAAGGCCGGCATGTACCACGTGACTGTGATGTCGTCCAACGGCGTGAAAGCATCGAGACGATTGGCGGTGCAATAAGCGGACGACGCCTCGACAAGTGAATCCCTGGCCGTGTGATG
>MDSV01153031.1_pt1 | contig 16684 bp, 22 predicted proteins | sample 810851 | NCBI WGS metagenome assembly MDSV01 (sample SAMN05326640, study PRJNA326480) | marine metagenome | isolation source: seawater | place: Atlantic Ocean: North East | collected 2012 | reverse complement strand
TTTTTTTGTATTAAAATCAGATATATCAAACGTATCATCTGTTATACATTGAACATATTTTTCATCAATATTGAAGTACTTTAATAATTGATTTTTCCATTGATTTGCAACAATTTTATAATTCGTTATTATAAGAGAATTTCCTTTCACATTATTTACAATATTTAATCCTGTAAAAGTTTTTCCAGAACCACAAGGCATCACAAGTAATGTCGGTACCAAAATTTTAGTATTATACACAAAATCAATTACCTTTTGTTGGTATGGTCGAACAAAAGATTCATCATATTTTGAAATCTGCAAACTTCCTTGCTCCAATATAATTGATTGAGGAGAATTCTTCTTATTACATGTTTTACGACAATTATAAAGCACACTTTCTATATCAACATATTGTTTTGTAATTGGTAAATCTTTCAGGATTGAACTTACATCTAAAGTAAATTTATTTATAAAATAAGCTGCAGTTGGAGTAATGGATAGATTTTTCATAAATTTAATTTTTTTTCTAAAGAATGAGAGAAAAAAAATTCCACATATCAAAAAAATGAATTTCGAATATTTTATTCAACGACCATCGATAAAAAGAAATAAATATCCATTACTTATTTACCTTCATGGTTATGGAGAAAACTATACATCTATTTTGAAAAAATCAAGTCTTCCTGGTATTGTCAGTGAAAATGATTTACTACAACAAGCAATTGTGGTTACACCATTTGCACCAGACGGACGATGGTGGAAATGTGAGGATCTCTTTAACTTTACTAAAAAAATTATACAACAAGAAAATGTTGATATCACTAGAATTTATATATGCGGAATAAGCATGGGAGGGTATGCAGCATGGGCGATGATTTCACAATATCCAAACTGTTTTGCAGCAATTATACCAATATGTGGAGGTGCGAATCCATTTAATCGATTGTTCACACTTCCAATTCGCTGGAATGAATTCAATTATGAAAAATTTTTAGAAAATAAACATACAGCAGTATGGGCATTTCACGGAGCATTAGATATAATTGTTCCATATTATGAATCTACAAAAAAAATTGATAGACTCAGAAACATAGGAAACAAAAATTGTAAACTTACCATATATAAATGGGCAGGACATAGTATTTTTCGCAAAACATTTAATAATGCAGAAATTTATAAATGGTTGTTTTCTCAACAACTTCAAAATATAGTTGTTCAACATTCTTTATTTTATGAACCAACTTACAAATTCGCATTCCAAAAAATGCGTTAAATTTATTACTTATTTTTTTAAACCATACACAATATGTTATGTTAAGAAAACATGTCACTGAGATATCGTCACTCTTTCATAATTTTAATGATGAACCCGAAAATATCAACAAACACACATTTACAAAAAAAGATTATCCACATAAAAAAAGAAACACTGCACTTATTCTAGCAACAACTTCTTCTTCAAGTAACTCTGAACGATCAATACTACAAAAAAAACTTGGAAATAAACATGAAGATAACATGCTTGATAAATATGAAACACTTATAAATAAACAAATTACTCAAAGAAATAATGAATTATATACAATGAATATTACCATAAATGGAAAAACAATTGAAGTTGTAGGAAAAGTCGATGGCATTATAGATAATTCAATTCTTATTGAACATAAACGAAGAATGAGAGGTATTAAAAATAACATACCATTTCATGAAATAGTACAATGTTATATGTACATGAAAATGACAGACTTAAAAACAACACACTTAATACAGTCATTTGGTGAACATATAAAAACAGATATCATACAATTTGATGAAAATATATGGACACAAATTTTGTCGCGTTGCAATTTATTATCAGATTTATTTTCTTAAAATTAAAAATATATATGGATGAACTACTTCCAAGACCAAATAATGCTCCACCGATAAGTATTCGAAAATCAGCATTTGGTCGAACGAATCTATTTTTATCATCTTCAAGTACATTGTTTCGTGAAGTAAAATGTTCAGCATCACATACGACTCGTCAAGCTACTGCAAGCATATATCACATTCACGAAACAAATAAAATTGAAGATGACAATAAACGAAATAATGTAGTTTGTTGGCATTGTTGTCATTCATTTGACACACCAGGATTTCGTCTACCAAGATCATATGATCCTTCTGAAAAGGTATATCATGTATATGGATGGTTCTGCTCCGCAAATTGTTGTAAAGCTTATATTCTAGAGCACTCAACATTTGACAGAGGATATCAAATGAATGTTTTTGTGAGAATGCTCAGAGAAGTTTATGGTATAAGCAATGGAATTGTTGAAGCACCTCCACGTATTTCTTTAAAAATGTTTGGAGGATCCTTTGATATTGAAACATTCCGTAATCAAAAGAATATATGCTACATTGTTCATCCACCGTTTGTTTCATATTGTATGTTAATCGAAGAACGCCAGCCAATACAATCAATCGGGGAATATTCCCAACAAAATCGCGGAACCGTTAAAGGAATGCGTCGTCCTGAACCGGGAACCGTACAAATATCAGAAGATGAATTCAATCCACAATATTCAGGTTTATATTCAAATTTCATTAGTACACGAAACACTGAAGAAGATTCTAAATCAGAAGGAACTCAACCTTCAAAAAAACAAAAAACAAATAAAAGAACAACAAGTGAAACGGGTCTAGCTAGATTTATGTCAAAACCATCTTAACTTGCCAAAACAATATCAGATCTATATTCAACAATACGTTTAGCTAACTCTAGTTTCCTACCTTGTGTATTCAAATTATTAGTTTTACATATTTCTCGTAATTCCTTAAATGTATGCCGATCATTTAAATCACGAATATCAGATTCCATATCATTAGTATTTTTTTTATTGTTACCTAATTCAACTTCTATCTCAACACCTAATTCTAAATCATCTTCATTCACTTTCAAATCTGATACATCAACATCAGAGTTTTTCTGATCACGATCAGAATGTTCTGAAGCTTTATCTTCTTCATCGGAATCATTTAATTTTTTGTCATCTTCAGCTTCTGAATCTTCATTATTTTTATCATCTTCATTTTCTGAATTTTCGTCATCTTCATTTTCTGAATTTTTGTCATCTTCATTTTCTGAATTTTTGTCATCTTCGTTTTTTAAACTTCCGTCATCTTTATTTTCTAAATTTTGGTGCTTATTTTCTACAGCCACAGGAGCATCATCTGCAGTTAAATCTTCAATTTTATTAGAATCAGAAATTACAATTTCTTTTAATTTTGGAATGAAAGATTTTGGAATCCAATATGCATCGAAATCCATTGTGATTTGTTCTTAACTAAATAATTTTTTTAAATTCATAACGCACTTAATAACCAAATTTTTTGATGTAAAAAAAAAACAAAATGGCTATTCCAGTTGTTTTTAAATTATATGAAACATTTGATGACTCCATACACGGAGACTTCGAAACAATGACTCTGATGTCACGATATCGAAATTCACTGTTCTTGTTCAACGACAACTTCCAACAAAGAAACAGTTTTGTTAAAGGAAATGGAAATGCATCTATTCGACCACTAAAAAAAAATAAATTGTCATTCGGTATTCCAACAGGTTGGTCTGTAAACAAAGGAGGTTTTGCCATACTTGATGATCAAGTCAAAAAATGTATAGATATAGCCTTCGAAAAAATTGCACTTATACACTCAGAAAAATGTTATGACGCAATGTATTTCTCAGCAACATCCAATGGTCAATTAGGATATGGTACATTCTCACTATGTTCAGAAGTTATAATGTACATAACCGATAAATTAAAAAGCATTTATAATATAACTCACAGATCAATGTCTGAAATAGAAAAAGATGAAGAACAACTGGAATCAATTTTTACAGATCATTATACATTTCCTTATAATTCTATATCACAATTATGTTCATCTCAAAATACAACTTCCTACACACAAAATCGTCCATCATTGTTTAGAAAATCACCTTCCATATCCAAAAAACCAATATTCAAAAATTTACCTAAAAAAAAAGGTGCTTTTAAACATTTATAATAATACAAATATATCTAATTTAGATCTTAAAAATCTTTGTATTTTCAAAACATACTGAATATTAACTGTATATAAAGATAATATAAAAAAACCTCTCTTTAATTTTTCATATTTTATTTTTTCTTTCAACAATATTATTCGTTCTCTCCTAGAACTCACTTTACATTTTTGATAAATATCGTTAAGCATTTCCCAATGCTAAGAAAAAAAATGTTTGAGTTCAAATAATGAGAACTATATTATTACTTATGTACGCATCATACACATTTGCTGATTTATATTTACTTCAAATGAATGGAAAAAATAATGAACTTGTAGATGTGTGTAATATTATGAATAATGTATTTACAAATATTAGTGAACTTACATTTGTCACTAATAACATAGATTGTCAAAATTCACTTGACACAAATCCATCTCCTCCACCATCATTATGTGACACAACTTTGTATTGTAACATTTCCTTACATGAAGGTAACCGTAGAAAACTAAACACATTTGATGCAAATCGTATACCTTGTTCCGTATGGAATAGCAAATTATGCTCATCTGCAAATGCATTTCTTCAAGCTCATGATTGTGAAAGTATAGAAAATTGTGCAGGTTGCTGTTTACTAGATTCTCCACCACCAACGATCGCACCCCCACCACCTTCTTTCATAAGTATATCACCATCAACAAGTCCTTTACGAGATATGTTACCGGTATGGGCTATTGTAGTTATGATTTCACTGATTATTTCTGGATGTGCATTGTGTACTGGTGTACTTATATTCGGAGATTGCTTCAATATCGTAACAATAATTCTTAACAAATTAGATCAACTTGTAAATCGTACTAATTTTAAAATTATGAAAATTGTTGATACAAATACTAATATACAAAATATTACCAATAATTTCAATGACCTAAATACAATATCTATAAGCTTTCCATCACCTTTCACATTCTTTAAAAGATTGTATACAGATAATAATCGATCTTCAAATGTTCCTATACAACAAGAACAAAAGAACACAATCGAAGTTACTCAAACAACAACTCTAAACCGACGAGCACTTCCAAAATCTAGAGCTGATTTAAGAAATGGCAATTACTACTATTAAATCATATTGGGACGATTTTATGAACATTCAGATATCTCTTGTGTGCCGAAGCAATCGCATGTATAAACTTGGCTAAGCGAGTTATTAACAAATGGCCAGCAAATATTCGAGTGGATCAAATTAGAAACTTACATTATTCTTGTTCAAACGAGCTGATCTTTTTGTTTTTTCAACCATTGGTATATAATCTTCATCATTATTATACTTTAAAAAACAATTTCTCATTTTCAATAATGGAAACTCATCTAAATATTCTGGAATCCAATCACGATCTTTTAAAATAACCTGTATTTTTTCTATATCTTCTGTTGTAACGGCTTCTTGTATTTTTTTTGTAATAACAAAGTCTGTTCCACCATTAACATACTCTTCTAATGATAAAAAATCAAACACTTCAAAACCAAATTTAATATAAAACTTTACAGAATACGAAGTAGCTCTTAAACTTGTGTATTTGTGAGGATACAATAATGTATTATCAATAAAATTCATTAACATTCCACCAATTCCTTTCTTTAATGACACCATTAAAGAAACATATAATGTACTTGGCTTCTTACTTGTAATTATGTAAACAAAACCTACAATCGCATCACCTTCTTTTGCATATATACACTCATTTGCCTTTAAAACTTCACTTTTCATAAAACTTGATCTTCTCAAATCCAAACCATGATCAACACATTTATATTTTTCTTTAAAATCATTTATCCTTTCATTTGTCCATTTATCCCAATTTGTAAATGTCTGCCGAACAACACGATGTAATGTCACATACATTTTATTTGAATTCACATAAAAATATAACAAAAACACACTAATTCGTTTCTGAATTTTTGAAAGCTGAAACACTTAAAGTTGCTGAACTATGTATTTAATTCATTCATTGTGAGTTTACTATTTGGTGGTAGTAAATCGAACATTTTTAGTAAAATTGAAGTTGCAATATATGTATCTGAGTGTAAATTGAGATAAGAGTCATTTTCAATGAGTTCACATTCTATTTCAAAAGTTGGGTCGTCATTCATTTGGGATTTTTCTGCATCAGCTCTATTTTCACCAGTCCATGTCATTGAGAAATCAAAAGCCCAACATGAGTTTGCTGTTACGAATCTTCTTCGTTGTTTGATTCGTACAAGATGAGGATTTACTGATAGAGGAGGATCATCAATAATTGTTTCCGTTTTTAAAGATACTCTCACATCCATATTTCCTCGAATATTATTATCAAAATGGAAAATATCAACCGATTTACATATTAGTTTTTTTTCAGTTGTTTCTGGTTTGATTTGCATTGCATTTGAGTCATAGGTTACTCTTGTTCGTAGATGTTGTTTATTATGATTGAAATATACATCAAGTTCTTCTTTCCATTCATCATCTCCAGTAACATATGGAGATTGTTGCATAATTTCTATAATTCTATCCATAATTTGACGTTCTACACCGGGTATAAACTTACCATCAATGATAGATCCAAAACGAGCTTCTAATTCGCATTCATTAAATTTACGTAAATATTTAACCATTTCTGTTACATCTTGAATACAATCATTAATATGAGGATATTTCATATTATTTTTTATGATCAACAAAATCAATTTTGACTCTCTATTTCTTTTAATTCTTCTTCTTCGTAAAATCTCGATATTTTGGTTCCGTCGCTTTCATGTAATGGTTTTCGAACAATTGGAAATTCATATAACATGAAGCACAAGTAACAACAAAAATTGCACATTCGTTTTAATATGTAAGAAAAATAAAATTTACTCTTTTTAAAATGCATACTGATATGAGACTTGCAAGAATAGTATCATCTTTAATAATAAGTTGTCCGATTGATAAATTATATATGTGTCATCCGCCTTCAATTAATAAACCTCCAATAATTGTATTTTCTGGAACCAAAGATTTAAAAGAAGTTTTTAGGTATGATTTAAAAATTAAGCCTAAGAATTGGCCTCCTAATAACAGTGAAGCAGGATTTGTGCATGCAGGCTTTGCTGATAGAACACAACTTATTTTGGGAGAAATTGAGGATTTTGTAAACAAATATGACAATTTTATTATAGGAGGGTGGAGTCTTGGTGGATCATGTGCGATATTATCAGCGTCTGCATTACAAAATGAAGGTAAACAAATAAATTCCGTGATTACTTTTGGGACACCAAGGTTAGCTTCTAAACGATTTCAATTATTTTACAAGAAACAGGACTTATGGGATAAAACGATAAACTATTTTACACCGAAGGATCCTATTGTTACAAAAATACCTAAACTATATAAAAATGTAGGTCATTCCAAATTAATACAATATGAAAGTGAAAATGATTGGTCACATCATGATATAAAAGTATATGAAAATTGTATTTCAAAAGAATATAGTGATTGTGTAATGCATTATAATGTTTTAATGGCAAAATATAATGATTGGATCAAACATGTATAGAGGATTCACATCGCAATATTTCGAGTTCATTTTGTATATCAACTTCTCTGTCATTTCGAATTCTTAAAATTTTTTCATCAATTGTTTCGTTGTTTTCTTCATTTTCAATAATGTCTTTTAGTGCATATTGTACTTTTCGTGTAATTCCTTTCATTTCATGTTTATGAAAAATACCAGATTCATATAAAACCTTTTTCCAAGGTGAGGACACTAATCCTTTTTGTGGAAATGAGCTAATGTATCTGAAAACTGTGACTGTAGAGTTTGGTTGTGAATGAGATTTGTATCTAACAGCTCTGTTTATAATTTGTTTTTCGTCTTGAATATTTTCAGCAGGTTCCATAATATGAACTACATCTACTCTTTTTAAATCAATACCTTGTCCTCCTGCGTCTGTGATGAATAATACAGAATTTGGTTTTCTATTAAATTTTTTTATGTTTTCTGCTCTATCATCGAGAGTCATATCTCCGGTTATTTGAAAAGAATTAGATTCTGACATGTTGTCCCACAAAATTCTTAATGCTTTTACACCTGTGTCTTTTCTGGAAGAGTATACAATTTGTTTTAAACTTGATTCATCGCAAAATTCCATTTGTTTCAACATTTCTTCAAATTTAGTAGACAGTGATGGATCATCTGGAAATGGGTTGTTTGATATTGAACGTAACAAATTATTATATGTGTTTTTTGATGAAGACAGGCGGCTTCGTGATTCATCTTCATCTCGTAATTTTAATGTGAATGTTTGTTTTCGATTTATTAAATATGTAAAACATTGTGCCCATGACATATAACATTTAATTACAGTTTCAGATAATTTTGGGTAATTTTTAGTTGATTTTGGATCAGTTCTGGGATCGTAGAAAAATATTCGTCCTGATAATGATTTTTCATTAGTTTTCATCATATTATCAAAAGCAATTCGTTCTGATTTAGCATCATGAACTATGGGAGTGCCGCTTAGAAATATAACTCTTTTGCATTCATGTATTAATTGCATCCAATGCAGCATTCTTTCTGATTTTTTTGACCATGCATTTCTAAAACGATGGGCTTCGTCTATGATTGTCATATCATAAGATTTGGGAGTTGGTGAATTGTCTTGTTCAAAAAACTCGTAATGAATTATATCAATTGTTAATTCATTAAATTCACATCCATTTCTTGAAAATAATTTTTCGATTTCTATTTTCCATTGAACAACAGTACTTTTGTCACAAACAATTAATATTTTACTTTTACAATTTAATAAAGACATGCACATACATGCACCTATTGTTTTACCACTACCCATTCCCCAACAAATATAAATTGGATAATTTTCTATTGAACTTGACAAATTTTCTATCAAATGTTTTTGATGAGGAAGCAGTTTTAAAGATTGAAACTTTGATGATTTAATTTTTTTATTTGCAATTTGATACATTTTTTATTCAAAAAAAAATTAATTTATGGACAATAACACATTCATTCAAGTACTTGAAGATTTTATTGTAAATGTGAAATATAATGATCTAATGATTAATGAATCTTTAAAAACTAAAATTGTGGATTTGATAAATTCATCAATCGGTTTATTTAGTTTTTTGCCTGTTGATATAAAATGTTTGGTTATAAAGTATGCATTTCCTGATTTTCAGTCAATTTTTGAAAATAGATTGTGTATTATGGCATTAACAAATAAAAATGAGTATTTGTATTGTATAAATACTATATCAAAAAATATTATTTATGATATACATACAGTATATAAAAGAATGATAGAAATGAAAGGAGTGTTATTAAATATTATGGAAAATAACAAATATTATCCAAAATATGAATTACAATACAAAAATGAGTTAGTAATATATATTAAATTTGAAGATGGACATGTCTTGGTAGATGAATATTCCAATATGGGTTATTTATTAGGATTTTTTAGTTCTTTAAGTTTATCAAAGAATGTGTTGTTACGAATGGTTTCTAAAGGTATACCATCATTAATAAATATACATTATGCAAAACTTGTGAAGGATTCTTTACGACAAAATTCTTTATTTATTTCTCCATACGAATATTCAGAAACTATTACTATCGATATGATAGATAGAAAAATTCCTATATGGTATGTGAACCAAGTCATTTACAAAAGTTATAGTGTCGTTCAAAATCCGGAAAAAAAATATTGTAAGAATGTAGGTCACTATGTCCGAGTGGTTAAGGAGATGGACTTGAAATCCATTGGGTAAAACCCGCGTAGGTTCGAACCCTACTGGTGACGATTAAGTTTTGTGATCATTTGTTTTTTTTCTTCTTGGTGCTCCGCGATCAAGTGACAATTTTGACAATATTTTTTTTTCTGAGTTTGCGATTTCGAATTCATTTACTAGTTTATCACAAACTCCTTTCCAGAAGTGTGAACTAAGATTATATGATACATCGTTGTATTCTCTTGACAATCCATTTTCATCTAGAGTAGTTGCCACAGCTGTTTCAATCATTGGTAATATTTTTCGTATTCCAACAGCTTGTGTTTTTTCTGTTTCTTTACAACGTAAATAGTACACCCATTCATTATCGCCATGCATCATATGTACACGACTAGTCATTGTTTTAGGATCAGACATTTTTAAGGCTTCTTTTACATTACTTTCTACTTCTTTTTGTGCAGTTATTAAGTCTTTTTTTTGGCCAGATGCTTTTTGTTTTAAAGAAGAAAGTTCTTTTCTTGCGTGAAGTAAATCTTTTGCTATTTTCATAGTTTCGTTTGATACTAATTCATTTTGTTTTGTAAATCCTCTTTCACGACTATTTGAAATTGATAGTGATTGTTTGTCATTTGTATTATTTTGTTCTCTCAAATCTTTAGCGTGAGCATGTATTAAGTGACTTGTCATTTTAGGAAGATCATTATTGTGTTTTTCAGCATGTGTTCTTAAGATTACTTTGTTAATACTGGATAATACATTAACAATATCTTCAATATTTAAGTTTATATTTGGCAGATTTTGTTTCAATCTGAAATAAATTGGATCTGTATCATTTTCTTCACTCTCAAAAACTTCGAAACAACTTATATTTTTAGATGAAAGTTCATCAGTTAATAGTGATCTGCAAGTTTTAATTCTTTCATTTAATGTTTTTTTTTGATCTTCATACATTTTGTCGACCTTATTTATATCTGCTTGAGCTTTACAATATGTTGCTACATTTTCTTTAGCGTTTGTCATTTATGTGAATGAAAAAAATTTTTTTAGATTGTTGTACATACATAAAATCATGTAAAATTTTTCTGATTTTACAAGTAAAGAATGTACATGTTGTATTTTTTATGCTTACAAAGTATATCAACTCCTATATGTGATAGTGATATATGTGCTTATGATTTTGAAGATCACAGTATATGTGGACCATCGTTATCACCACTGGAATGTGATTTATGCAATTCTATGATTTGGCAGAAAACAATTATAACATCACCCAGTCCACCTTGCGATATATGTCCTAACTCATCTTATAATGAGTTTCATTTATCACCATCTTCAATGTCGTTTCCCAATCCAATGCCGCCTACAGGTAACACATTAAATCCTCCTCCTCCATCATATGGTACAAATCCATCGATGAATCCTGCGAAGAATACAGATAATCCAATTGTGTGGATTATTCCATTAATAACGACCCCTATAGGTATTATTATACTTATTCTTTCATATTTCATGGACAAAACATCAAATAAAGTTGTATTAATAAAGTAAATTGAATTATTTATAATACCGTAATGTCATTTCCAAGACTGAATGAAAATTCAGCTTCATTTTTAATTCCTTGAACTATAAGAATTTGTGTTGCCACTATAGATGTTCCGTAATTCTCCTCTATAAAATACACGCCTCCTTGAATTTTAATGATAGGAATAATTTGTGAGTTTGGTGTAATCTCTGTAATACTTGATTTTTTAGGAGATATTTTATTATTTTCAAGTGTTGCAACAAATATTTCAGTATCGGGCATGAGTTTAATTTTTAATGTGGTAGACATGTTTCCTTCTCGTAATGTTGATCTATGAAATAATGAGTCATTGTTTACTGCTTTTTTTACAGATGCATCAATAGATTCAATAAATGATTTTAGTTTATCTGATACTTCTACTTTTATACAATATTGATTTGGTCGTTCTTGAGAAACAGCTTCGTATCCAAATGGGCAACGTAATGTATCATAAACAGATTCTCCAAGTTGTACATTTTTAAATTGATTTCCTTCATAAGAAAGTGGCATGTATTTACCACCATTTCTTCCAGTTTCAATGTCTCCAAAGATCAGTTTATTTACATCAATATTTGAGTAATGAGTTGCCATTTTTTTTTATTTAAAAAAAAAACAATTTGATTCAAAAAATCGAAAGAAATGTTGAAAACAAGATTTACGGATGATGAAGATAGTATTATTTTGAGGTATGCATTTAAAAAAACTTGGAAAACTATATCAGAAATGTTAAATAGAAGTGATGATTCTGTCAGAAATCGCTGGAATAGGTTAATCAATGTAAAATCAAAAGTATCCAATCCTAAAAAAATATGTAAGAAGAATAAAAGAACATTTTATTCACAAGAAGAAGATAAATTCATAATAGAATTCACAGAAAAATATGGTACAAAATGGAATTATTTAAGTACAGAATTTTCAAATACTTTCAGAAAATGTGATAAGCAACCTTTGAGAAATCGATGGGCACGATTGAATCGTATACAACAAAGAATTGATAAAGGATCTGAATCAAAAAAAGAAAGAATAAAGCAAGAAGAAAATGACTTTACAATTGGACGAGTAACAAATATTGTAGATTACAATATAAGTAGTACACAATTTCATATAGATAATACATTTTCTTCACAAGATATAGAATCATCAAACGATATAATTAATGAGTTTGATGAATGGTTTTCTTGATTTTTTGTTTGTTTCTTCTTATTGGATATATTGATTAATGATATTTGTCAGATGACAAGCAATTTTGTAAGTCAATAAAGGAGGAATCGCCTCGCCTAAACATTCTCTTATCAACTTATCATTGTTTTCATAAAATTCATATTCGAAAGTGATTTCTTTGCAATCAGGATATGGACACAATGACGATATTATCATAATCTCTCTTAAACTCAAAACACGGTTTTGATTGTAATGACCTTTAACATCTGACGAAATAACTCCGGAATTCATAGTGAGTGTATTTGCGGGTTGATTCATTTTTTGACGACGATATGCTGTTTTGAATGCTTTTATCACACTATATGTACCGTTTTTTAACAACTTCACGGGTCTAGGTAACACTTCATTACAGTGTATACAGTATGCTAGTTTTAAGTCTTCTGTTATATTTCCACAGTGAACACATGTTTTATTATTAAAAGCAGTGTTGTTTTCGTTAGTGTGTTGCATTGCAAAATATTGCATTTGATTCCAGACCGGTACGCGATGAAATATATCATTTTCATCTTGAAGTTTGTGAAGTGCATCAAGCTTCGGTAAATGTTGAATTGCATTTCCTAATGTTATATGGGGTATATTTATGTTTCCGTGTGTTGTGGGTGGATGGAACGGTGATAATTTATTTGAAAAGTAAGTTTCTACCCGTTCTTCATTTGTAAAATCCTTATCGATTGCTAATGTTATTAAACGTTTTCTGTTTTGCGGTACTCCATAATCACATGTATTTAATAAACATGAACGGAATACATAATTTGGCAAACGACGATATAATATTGATAGTATTTTTTCGTATTCATTATTTTCATTTAAAATTTCACCATGTCTCATACCACTAACATTTTCAAATATGATACATATTGGATTCAAACGCTCGATTATATTGATTGCTGGTATTATAAGAGAGCTACGAGGATCGTTTTCTTCTCTTTTTCCATTTTTTATTTGTTTATTCAGGCGTCCTTTGCCGTTTGAGCTGAAACTTTGGCATGGATTCGATACAATCATAGCATACAATCGGTCTTCATTCAATTTATTGATTGCAGATTCTACAATTTCATCTTGACAAATCCATATGTCTCCGCAAATCATTTTGGTATCCGGAAAATTTTTTTGAAATAATTCAGCACGATCTTTAAGAAGTTCGTTGGCCACAATTGTTTTTATAGAAGCTTTATCAAGTCCAAGATCTCCCATACCACTGCATGAAAAAAGCGAGACACATTTCTTACTCATTTATTATTGATTTTTGATTATTTTATTTATTTTTAACGATCATCAAGATGTTGAGTTGCTGTTTTGTTGCGTTTCCCAAACTGTTACTGTTGTCTGGTTTTTGTATTGATTATTATAGACTGTCAGATATAATGAAAATGTTGTTACACAATGTGAACATACTAATTTCAGAACATGTGGTAATATGACTATTAATAAATGGTCATTTTCAAAAAAACTGAAACAAATGCAAGATTCATGATTCGTAAAGAACTTATCACTGATTCAAAATATTCACATGATTCAATAATCTGTCTACAGTGTGTCTGATACCAGTATATTTTTGATGTAGCATAACATTCAAATCATATGTGGATATTCCAGAATGCCTAATATCATGTTTTTGAGCAATTTTTTCTAATGTTTTACGATCCCGCAATTCTAAATTTTCAAAGTCAATAATTATGTTTTTATAGTTAGATAATTTTTCTTCAATCTCATTTTGATACCATGTTGTATACATCCTATGCAAGTTTGTATCAAAAAGATTTTTGCTTAAAAAATGTGCTGCACGAATACCAGAATTTACTCCTTCTCCAGAAAAGAAGTGTGCTCCAAATACTGCGTCTCCACATAGATAAAATGTAGTACTGTTTGTGATTTTAAAAAGAGGATGTGACACTGTCACTGGTATCTCAAATGCTTTTACTGTATTCACTTTACAATTTTCCATACCATAATATATTTTTGCACTTTGGATTGCATCTCTAACGACTGGTACATCTACTACTTGATCTACATGAGTTGCATTTACATCATCAAATGTTTGTTTAGATATACTAATCCCAATATAGAAATCACCATGTATTGTACGAAATGCTCTAAAACGGTTTTGACTGCCTCGTTTTCGCATTTTTGGGGTTTTTGTATCAAAATACCTTCTATTGTCTCCCGGTGTTAAAATAACAATTAATCCGTAACTAGTCTGAGTAAGTTTAATGCGACGCACCTGCAAAAAATGATTCGCAATAGGACTATTATAACCGTCACACGCAATCACAAATTTTGCTTTTTGTACACCATCGTAATTCAATATATCTTCTTGTACAAATTCAACACCTATAGATCGACACTCCCTGTCTAAGGTTGTTTGTAAATTTGATACGGATATACTTTTTAATTCCAAATTCGTTGCGTTCGGATAGCATCTTGCATGATTTACAGGGGGAGGAAAAACGAAACATGCATCACCAATTTTTGGAAGCAAAGCAACCACATCAGGTCTGATGAGTAAAACTTGTTTCCGACTATATGCAGCGCGCTTTTCAATAATTACGACATGTTCTCTGGGATATTTTTTTTTAATAAAGTAAGCACACGATAATCCAACTGGTCCAGCACCACTAATAATTATCATTTATTTACATTGATAAAAAATTTTTCACATTTCTTGTTTTCTTCCTCTTCCATTCTCTTTTGTTCAGTTTCATTAAAATTTGGATCATGCAATGTTTTCGGATTTAGCAAAGCCCAAGGATTTTCCATTTTTTGTACTAACAGTGAAAAAAAATATGGCATTTGTACAAAATTCACTTAATATCATACATTTACTTTGGTTTTTATTTGTTTTGTTTTTTTATTTGTTTCTTTTGAGAATACAATATATTTTTGAAAAATAAGTTTTCTTACATGCCAAAAAATTTGTTTTAATTTATCCGAATCTGTTTGTAAAATTAAATAGTGTTTTAAGTTATTTTGTAAATGATAGGTTACTTGTTCTGTATTGTAATCAATAAATAACATACATTTTGTAATTTGTGATGTATTTTTTACATAAATTTCATTTTGTATAATACAAGAACGTAATGATTTTATAAAAGCTGCAGTTTTTCGAATTATAGGAAAAGAGTTTTTTATCATTGCATATGTCATAGATCGAGATTCATATGTCCAAATTCCATATTTTATATTATGTTGAAGTAAAAAATTAATGAATGAATCTGCATATAATTTTTTGTATAAATAATATGTTTTATTTTTGTATATAAAAGATCCGTCTGGTGTGGTGTCGTAGTTGTCTTCACTAATATTTAATAGAAGATTTAAATCGAATACAACATATTCAAATTTACTTGAACAAAAGTTTGATAGAAAATACATTAAATGTAAAAATAAAAAAAAAATATGAAGTTGAACTGATTTAATCAGATGTTTGTGTTTTTTCTTCATCTTTAGGTTGTTCCTTGACTGGTTCAGGTGGTGGGTTTGACGGAGGAATCCACTTACTGTAGAATAAGCCACTTGAACCACCAGGACTTCTGGGTCTTAAGCTATGGGCACCACATTCTTCTGGGTTGACATTAATTGATGTGCATGTTGGCAACATGTTTTTATGTAGATATTATTTTTTTTTTCATGTATTGTGATCTATAAAAAAGATATTGTCTTGAGCAAACTTAAGCAAATCCAATTTTTTCTTTGCCAAGAAAATTTGCTTTTCCCAATTTTGATTTTTCACAAAATTCAACCACAAATTGTCATGAAATTCCTGGTTTATCGTATTAAATATAATAAATCAATATTGCTTATATTTACAAAGCAATGATGTATTCTATTTTTTAAAGTTATGGGAATGTTTTCATTATGGTAAAACATGATATAGTTTACAACATCTACAACTGTTAAAACAGAGTCATTTGTTAAACTGTAAACATGAGTATTGTTGTGACAATCATTGTTGATCATTGAAACAATATTTGTTGGAAGAATATCATCGTACAATGGTGGATTGGGTGATGGAGGAGGTGGAGAAAGTGTGGGTGTAGGCGGGTTTGGTGATGGAGGAGGCGGAGAAAGTGTGGGTGTAGGCGGGTTTGGTGATGGAGGAGGCGGAGAAAGT
>MDSV01235749.1_pt1 | contig 16685 bp, 2 predicted proteins | sample 810851 | NCBI WGS metagenome assembly MDSV01 (sample SAMN05326640, study PRJNA326480) | marine metagenome | isolation source: seawater | place: Atlantic Ocean: North East | collected 2012 | reverse complement strand
TGAAGAATATGAAGATGATGAAGAATACGAAGATGATGAAGATGATGAAGAATATGAAGATGATGAAGATGATGAAGAATACGAGGATGATTATGATAGTGATGATATTAATCTAGCTGATGAAGCTGAAAACATGGGTTGGAGCATAGATATTTCTGGTTCAGCACCAAGGTTTGTTAATGAATCGCTAATGAATTGGAACTCAAGTATTAACTTGAGAGCTAGTATTGAAGCGCCTTTCCTAATGCAGTTAATGGGCATGCGTTTTCGTTTTGGCGCGGAATTTGGTACATTTGGTTTTGAGGATGCGATGCCTCCAAAAACTGCTGAACTCAAGGGTATTACCGCAATGGGTATTACCTCATTTCCAGTTGGGCCTGGAAAAATAAAGTTAGGTATTGGAATCATTGGGTCTTCTGTAGGGTCAATGTTTGAGTCTTCTTATGGATTCAAATTTGGCGCTCTTGCTTTAAGGTTGGGTGTTAGATACGCAAAAGTTTTAACACCTGGTTCTGATGTAAAAGAAGCGTTTGTAATTGAGCCTGAAACGCTTAATTGGATGGATGGTTTAATAGCTGTGGGTATAAAAATTTAAATGAATTTTAAAATTGTTATTAAAAGCATGTATAAAATAAAAAAATATAAAAATTATTTCTTTTTAGCTATTTTTTTTCTTTCTGGAATAATTTATGCTCAGCCAACTCTCGGTTTAACTTCAGCTGCAAATACGGGAGAGGCAGATGCTTCTTCAAAAGCCTTTAGTGAGGAAGAAGATGGAATAATTTATCTTAAAGTTCAAAATATTACTTATGATTATAATACACGAGTATATTTGAATGTTGAGCGTACTCTTGGTAACTGGGGGACTGCGATGCTTTGGGATAATATGCTTGGCGGTAATGCTAATACTGCTTTGAGAGATGATTATACCAATATTACATATGTTAATCAAAACGTTACGAACGATTGGCAACTATCTATTGAGCAGACTGTCTTAGTTGCTGATGGGGCTACTCAATATTTCCCAGTTAAAGTAAATATTATTGATGATTTGAGGTATGAGCCAGGTGCTGCTGAAACTATAAATCTATCTCTTACTGCTATCTCAGCAGGGGGAAATCTTACTGTTGGACTTAATGAATTTGAATACCAGATTACAGACAATGATCAAAAACCTAAATATGAATTTGTAGAAACTGAAACACAAACAGTAAGTGAAAATAATTGGATTGGAAGCACGGGTAAAGTACAGGCCGTTGCTCATAGTGATGGGAATGTATATGTTGTTGGGACGAATAGTTTTACTATTGATTATACGATTACTAATATTACTACTTCCGATAATGATCACAGGGCTGATGGTAGTGGTGCTGGTGATAAAACAGGTACTCTAGTTTTATACGAGTGGGATTATCATTCAGGTGGTAGTGTAGCAGATGCTAATGGTCATAATTTAGATCATTACCTAACTGATGATTCATTTGATGAACCTAATGAAACGTTTTCAATAACAATCTCATCATCAGATAGTGATGATGGACTTGTTGGCTCTGCTACTGAACTTGATTTCATAGTAACTGATGCAGTTGATGATTTGGCTCCTTATATAAAATTTCGTGATGCTGATGTCACTATAAGTGAGAATGGTGACCCCCGAGTTTCTGTAGTTGCTCAGTTGCATCAAGCATCAGGATATGATAATGTTTCTTGTGGCTACACCATTAGTGGAACTGCTACCGCTACAGGTGATCGAGCAGATCATAATCTCGCTTCAGATGTTTTAACATTTGGTAATGCTGGAGATACTGAACAGAGTATCATTTTTGATCTTATTGATGATGCATGGGATGAGGGACTTGATGCTTCGGAATTTGAAACAATTATCATTACCTTTGATGGTACTCAAGCTAGCAATGTTCGTGTAGACGCTGGGGGTGCAACCTATCGAGATTCTTTCACTTTTCAAATTCAAGACAATGATAATGCACCAACAATTTCTTTTTCCACTAATACGTCTATTACAGATGATGAAGATTCTGAAGGTACTCAAACACCAGAAATTAACGTTGTTTTAGATGCGCCATCTGGTTTAGATATTACTGCAACATATGCTCAGAATTCTGATGGAACTGCTACCATCTGGAGTAGCAATGATGCGCCCTGGGATTTTAAGCTAAATGGTGAAAATGGTAGTGGGACTGTGACCATCCCTGCTTTTGAGACGCAAGGGAATATCCCCGTTACAATTAATACTGATGAGAGTTTTGATGAAGCAAATGAAACTGTGATGATTGATGTAACGTCAGGAGATAATGTTGGTGGAGGTACTTTTACTTGGACATATACAATCATTGATGATGATCAAACCCCTACCCTTTATTTTTCTAACCATACAACAGAAATAACAAGTACAGAAAATGGGTCTGCAAATAGAACTGATGGCACAATCGAAGTACAGCTTTCAGCTCCATCAGGGAGACAAGTTGATTATACAATTTCAGTTGACTCTTATGATGGTAATGGCTATGGATCTGACGGTGTAGATAATGATGGAGATGGAACAAATAATGAATCCGGCGAGGGGGCAGCGGATGCAGATGATTTTGTTTTAAATGCTTCAAGTGGATCTATTTCTCCTTATGGAACAGGTAAATCCTCAACTATAACCTACACTCACTATGGTGATAATACTGATGAATTAGATAAGTATATTAAGTTAGTCGTTGCTCTTGGGTCATCTAATCAAAATGCTACTGTAGCATCAGGAGATGAAAAGTATCAGATTATTAAATTAGAGGATGACGAAGATCCGATAGCTTTAAGTATTAATCAGGATATTTTTTCAGGTACTGAAGGGGAAGGTCCGTATAATATCGTAATTTCAAAACCAGCGGATAAAACAACTGAGTTCACGGTAAAAACTACTATTTCTGTAGCAAATGCTTCGGCGAATGATGGAGTTATTGATGATGATTTTGACCTTAGCTATAATGGTAATCCTATATCTAGCGGCGCGTCTCAGATAGTAGAGATGGGACCAGGTGTTACTACAACAAACGTAGTATTATCAATCGACAATGACGATTTATATGAGACTAGCACGGATGAGACGATTGATTTTAGCTTGGGTACTTTTGTTAATTCAGCCATAGGAACTGGAACTTTAACATTTAGTATAGCAGATAATGAAGATGCCCCAACTATAGAATTTGATACTGATGTTTCAAAAAGTATTCCATCAGGTGAAGAAGCGACAAATCGACCAGATTTTACTGTAAAAACCAGTCATCGTTCTATACTACCTGCAATAGTTAATGTTGCAGTTACAAATCCCTCTACATTTTTAAATGGTGATGATTATACTCTTAATGATGCTGTAGTCACAGTACCAGCTGGCGAAACTTCAGTTCTTATTGACCTAAGGATTGAAAATGATTCACGTTATGAAGAGGCAGAAAATTTTACAATTACTCTATCGGATGCTGGCAATGCACATACTACAATTGGAACTGCTTTAAATCATGTTTACACGATAAATGAGAGTGATGATAAGCCTACGCTTTCTTTTGCTTCTGCAACCACAAATGATAAATCCGAAGAAGATGCTACATTTGAATTGACAGTAAGTTTATCAACTATTTCAGGAATTAATTCTACGGTAGATTATGCAATAACCGGTACTGCCGATCATTCAGGTGAAAATGCAGATTATACAGATGCCACTGGCAGTGGAGGTACTCTTTCATGGTCAGGCAATACGGATAAAGATAAAAAGATTACTCTAAATTTTGTAGATGATAAAATTGATGAATTAAAAGAAACTATTGTTATTACCCTTTCAAATATTACTGGCGGTGCCCAAACTGGTGGGACTATGGTGCATACCATTAACCTTGGGGATTCAGATTCACCTCCGCCTGTTGGTTTGGATATTGCTGGCGATGCTAGTACAAATGCTATTACGCAGGAAGAGGGTGCGATCTTTATTCCAAAAATAGTAGTGAAAGACGGTTATTCGACAGATATTCCCATAAATATTATTTGGAGCATTGATGAGGGAGCGACAACCGCAATTATCGATGGTCAAGATAATGAGGATTTTCAAATTGCTGATAAAAATGGTACGGTTTTATCTGATTATAGTGGGCTATCTGAGGCTGATCGAACGATTGTTCTTCCAGCGAATACACAATCGATGAATCTTCTGCAAATTTCAACTCCTGCAGATGGTTTATGGGAGCAGCAAGAGCAACTTGTCTTTAGGATTGCTACTCCAACGTCAGCAAGTGGCTATGATGCCGGTGGAAGCTTAATTAATGTAGATGGGTCTATAGATAACGGGCAAAATGTTAAAACAGTAACAATTAATAACGCCGCATCTGAAAGTCAGCCAAAGGCTAGTATCACTGCTTCTAATTCAGGAAACGAAGCTGAGACTAATACTACTTTTACTATCACATTATCTGCAAATGGTAGTGGAGCTTCCAAAGCAGGGCTGCCCATTTATGTGACTTATGCATTAGGCGCAAATTCTAATAATGCAGCTGAAGAGGGAGCTTCGGAAGATTTTGTATTGCCAGCTGATGGTCGTTTAATTCAGATACCTGCTTATGCATCAAGTGTGACAAAAACTATTACGCTTAAGGATGATGCAAAGTATGAATATGATGAAGATATAGTAATTGATTTAACATTATATGGGGGTAGTTCAGATTCGGCTGCAGTTATCGATTCTGATAACAACACCTATACTTATACCATTATTGAAACGGATGATCCTCCAGTATTAGAATTTGCTGATGTTGATGGTAATAGTATTGATGCTATTACTTATGATGAAAGTAATGATCTGGCTAGAGATATATATATTCATTTTAAAAGTAGTGGTACGCAGCTTGCAGAAATGCCTGTAATTGCTTATTTAACTGTTAATGACGGCGAGTCAAGTGCATTGAACGGTACAGATTTTGGATCTGATGCTAGCCCAGCAGGATTTGCTACAGATTTTGATGTAACTATTGCTGCAGAGTCAGCTGATCCTAAATCTTCATTTAATTTTTATGCCATAGTTGATAGTCGTTATGAAAATGATCAGACCGCAGTTTTTTATTTAAATACTTATACAGAAGCTGAACTTCCATCTGGCAAATCAAATCCCTCAAATGCTACTTCTGCCACTTCTGAGAAAATGACAATCACAATAAAAGACGTTGATGACAGCCCAGTTGTTGAGTGGGTGGACAAAACAGGAAACAGTGGTAATCTTCCTTATCCAGCTTCATCTGGAGAAAGAAATGTAAACGAAGATTCTGGTCCTGGCTATTTTACTCTGCAACTTGCAACTTTTTCAGAGAGAGAGGTCATAGTTAATTATTCAGTAATTGAAACTCAATCTTTGTCAGATCCTCCTAATTTAGTTGCCACTGGTGGTACAGCCAGTGCGTATCCTGTGGATTACAGATATTGGACTTCAGGCACAGATGGTGTTGGTTCTAGTAGTGAGCTAAATGCGAGTGATAAAACTGGTTCTGTTACTTTTTCTGCTGTAGCAAACAATATTAATGCGGATGCAAATAGACAATATATTAATATAGAAATCCCTATAAATACTGATAATATAAATGAGTGGAGTGAAAGCATATCGCTTCAAATTAATGATGGTGCTACTGATAAATTAGTGATTCTTGATGATGACGACCCACCTAAAGTAAAATTCACTTCTCTTTCATCAGGTAATGATGTGGATGAGCAAGTGTTGCAAGGGAGTAGTCCTAGTTTTGAAATTGCTATTTTTGATCCTGCTGATGGCATAACAGGCATTGCTACAGGAAAAGATATATACTTCAGTGTAACAACAAATGATGCAAATGCAAGTTATGCTATTGCAGATCCTGGCACTGATTTTACTGCTAAAACTGATACCGAAGCTGATTGGATTAGAATGCCAGCTGCTACATCTACTTCTCCTCAAACGCAGACGTTTTTTCTTTCTATTATTGATGATGCAATTGATGAAGAAAATCAAGAGGTTACTATGACCTTAGCTGTTAAAGGTGCTGATTTCAATTCACAGAAAAACTTTAATTCTGAAGTTTCGGGTTTTGATGAAAGGCCAGCTGATGCTGCAACATTGATAGATGCAAGTAAAACACATGTTTATACTATTAAAGATGATGACCCTACACCTGTAGCGTATTTTTATGAGGAAAATTCTGATGTTGCTACAACTGCAGATACAGAAACTCAGTCTGTTGAAGAAAAATATGATGAATCTTCTATACCTGGAACTAAGACAATTAAGGTTAAGACAGATGGTGATTCAGAAAAAACAATTACGATCTATTATGCAGCAATAACATCAGATGCTGATTGTCCATCTGAAGGCAATTGTGCTTCTCCAGATAATGACTATGATAAAATCCCTCCAAATAGTTCCTTGGAAATTACACCCGATGATAACAATGAGAAAACATTTACAATAACAACTATAGATGATGATAGAGATGAATACGACCAAGACGTAATTATTCAATTGAGCACTAATGCTTCAAGTAATGCTACAATTAGTAGTGCTTCTGATAAGCCTGGTAAGTATAGACTTATTATCGTAGATCAAGATCCAGTCCCTGATGTGAATTTTACTCTTGGCGTTAGAAATCAACCAGAAAGTACTGCTTCAGGTAATTCCACTATTCAGCTTTCAATTCCAACTGAAAAAGATGTTACTATTGGTTATGAAGTAAGTTCAACTGAATCAGACTTTGGTATATTTGTTGTAAATGACCTTGATGATGCCAATGGTTTAGTTATTTGGCCTGAAGATGTTGATATGACATATGGAAAAACTACTGCAAATATAACTGGTTTAGCTGATGATGTAGCGAATGAAACGATGAGCTATTCGATCCAAACAAATATCGGGACTGATACGAATGATGAATGGGATGAAAAGTTTAAGATCGAGATCGATGCGGCGACATCAGTGGCTGTAAACAAAGGTTCTAATTTCTCTGAGACAATCATTACGATCCAAGATGATGATGATCCAGAAATAGTACAGTTTACTTCTAACCCAGCAACGGGATCGAATGCTGAGTCGAATAATAGTTACAACTTAGAACTTTCTATTTTAGAGCCAAGTGGAAAAAATATTGCAATCAAATATTCAATTACTCGTAGTGATAACCCAAATGATAAGGATCATGGAACTAAAGGAATTGATTATAATTTTGGTTCCTCTCCTAATGATTCAATTGTTACCATAAGTAGTCAATCTTTAACAGGGAATATTCCGCTGACTATACTAGATGATTCAATATATGAGGAAGACCAAGACATTGAAATAAGAATCAGCCTTTCAAATACTTATCCTAATGATAGTGGGAATGGGTATTATAATAGTCTTAGTGCTTCTGCAGGTGTGGAAGCTACTATTGGAGATAGAGATTTATATAAATACACTATTATTGATAATGAGGATCCTCCTGTTTTGCACTTTGGAAGTGATGTACCAGCATTTGAAGGCTCTGAATTATCGAATGTTTCTGTACCTGTATATTTGAAAGATGACGATGGTGCTTTATTAACATCCGAGACTGGGTCAGAGAGATCAGTTTCTGTACAATATGTTTTGGATACAGATAATTCAATCGCTTCTGAAGATGAAGCGCCACCAACCAGTAAGTATGAAGATGATTTTGATTTTGAGAATGGAACTTTAGAATTTACACCGATTACTTACAATTATAATCCTATTACAGATTCATATTTATCTAGTGGTGATGAAGAAAATGTAAAAAACATTACTTTTGATATTTATGGAGATGATCTATATGAATTGGATGAAGCTCTAACAATAAATCTTAGTGAAGCTAGTTTTGTAAATGCAGATACAGATAATGGTGACCATTCTTTTATTTATACCATTAAAAATGATGACGCAAGGCCGGAACCATATTTTGAAGATGAGAATCTTTATACAATTGCGGAAACAAACCCGGGTGATAATACTGCTATCAGTTATACATCCTCTGCAGTTAAAATATATCTAGATAGGGAGTCGGGAACAGATGTTTTTATTGTCTATTCTCAGAAAGATTATGGTGCAAATGACAATTATGATTTAGCTACCGTTGGAGAGGATTTTAATTTAGATGAAGATGATACTGATCTTAATCAGTCAGGAAAAAAATCTGTTACTATCCCGGCAAATACTTCATCAGAATTGGGTTTTTCTACAATAGATATAGAATTGCTAAGTGACAATATTGTGGAGCAGGATGAGAAGTTTATTCTTCAGATTGATAATTATAGAGATAAAGATTCTGATGGAAACTTAGTCAATAATCCTGAAGATTCAGACCAGGAGACAACTATATTGATTAGTGATGATGATAATGCTCCAGCAGCCCAAGCTCCCTCGGAAATTTTTACTCTCGCTTCTGACGATGATAAAGTCAATGCAGCAATTGGTCATTGGGACCCTGTCACTGCAGGATATTGGAATGAATACAATACTGGTTTGACAATAAAAGTTCCAATAGAAGATACTCATGGATCGCTTAAAGATGGAAAAATAAAATTACAAGCTGGTATGACCTTTGATAATGGAGAAACTTTTTCATCTTATGATATTCCAGATGTAGAAAGAATAATTACAGAAGAAGATATAAATACTGTTGAATCATATACTTTTGAGCTCACTGCTTTACAATTTGAAGGTACTGATGCAAATCCTACTGCATGGTTTGCGGAAGGTTATAAAGTTTATTTCCGTTCGATAGTATCTGATAAATATGTACCTGCAAATTCTGATACTAGTAATTGGAGTAGTTCAACAATCACTATAGATGAAATTAGTCCTTCTACAAATAATTATGTTGTTGAGTCTGTAATTTCAAAATTAGGTAATGAAGTTTCTAGTAAATGGAATGGTACAAATGATAGTTTGCAGGTTACAGTCAAATTTCAGAATGAAAAAGATTTGACCGTAAATGGTGGTTCTTTGTTACTTTTTGCTGGAATTGGAGATAATCCTGCTCAAGCTTCTTACGATACACTTGGAAGTTCATTGCCTATTTCATCAGATGATAATGAAGTTGGTAGATCGATTACTTTTACAATTGAAAAAGATGAAGTTATTGCCATAGCCGGATTTGGCGAAGATAAATATATTAACTTCTATGTAGAGGTCGTTGATATTGCCGGAAATAAATCGGACCTCCCCTTTGCAAATGATAAATTATTCATTGATACAATTGCGCCAAAAATTGTAAGGGTCGAATCTGTAGATAGTGATGGGAATGAAAAAAATGGAATTTTTGGAATAGATAGCTTAATTAATCTGAAATTTACATTTTCGGAAAATATAAGCCTGACTGCGGGTTCCGCCGAAATTCTATTTGATGCTACTATGAGTTCAAAACCAGAAATTAATAGTTCTGATTTAATAAATAAAATTACTCATACAGTTTCTTTTACTGTAGAGGAAGGAGAGTCTAGTGCTTTATTAGAATTTATTAGCCTCACCCCAACAGAAAATAACAAGCTTCAAGATGCGGCAGGTAATGATATGATTGTTTTTACTGCAGAAGAGGGCTTTAGTTTAGAAGATTTATCTATAGTTGAGGTAGATGGTAATTATCCATCATCATTCAACATTGATACTCTTATTGTGCAGGGTTCTAATTCTGTACTTGGTTATTGGAATTCCAATTCAACGAGTATCATCTTTCCTTTAAAAGCATCTTACAATTTTAATGACAACTCTTTGATTGGTGGGCAATTTCAGATAGAAGGTATAGTAGAAGGAGATACCATAGATATTGGCATACCTACAGTATTAGTAGAAAGTGAAGCAGATGGTGGAGGTTTAGAACCTGCAGGAGATTGGAATAGTAATAATCCGAAAGATTATGGAGAAATTGGTGTTGTAAATTTGCATTTTGAGATTGATCGATCTTCAATAGAATCGGCTTTTTCTTCTTCAGAAAATTATCCAGACAAGAGTGCGGCAGATCCAGAGCAACTTGTAATTTTGGGATTCCGTGCTAAACTCTCTGATAGAGCAGGTAATACAATTGCAAGTGATACCATCCCTTCACTTACAATTGATGAAGTAATACCTCTTGATCCTGCTATGGGGCTTCCCTCAAATCAAGGCTATTCTTATACGATAGAACCACAAGATGCAATGGACAATTATGTAGATATAATACCTGTAGCTGCGGCAGAAAATAGTGTTTCTAGACCTGGATGGTTTAATGGAACAAACACAGGTATAACTTTTAAATCTTGGATAGCGTACGATAATCCAAATTCTGAGATAACAATTGACCGCGATATTTCTTTAATTAATGGTCTAGTTCAAGTCCAAATGACTACAAGCCCTGTACCTGATGGTGCTGTATGGACCGATATTGGAATCCCTGATACTATTACACAATCCGATATTGATGCTGGCTATATTACTTCGACTATTCCAAGAAATTTGATAGAGGAATCTTCCGCATTTGGTGAAGGTGCGACCGTGTATTTTCGAAATAAGGTTAGAGATAAAGCTGGTAACATAACAGAACAATCAACTATCAGTAGTAAAAATATTAAAATTGACGAAACGCCGCCAGCTTTTGCAAATCTTGAATATTCCAGGAAATACGTGAATGGAACTGATCATAATCCAATTATTACAGTAAAATTTGATACTGGAACTCCTGAGACTAATGATCCTAAAAATTTCCCATATGATGCGCCAAAATTAACTGCTGTACTTAACATTGCGGAACCAGACCAATTTATTACAAGTCAGTCTATGACTATTATTAATAATGACAATGAGATCGATAGTAGTTCTTATTATTTTGAATTATTAGATGTACCAGGTGAGAGAGGAGATTCTCAATTTGATACTACAATTACTATTTCTATAGAAGCCACTGACAAAGCAGGTAATTTTATTGTTCAGGAAGTTATTACTAATAAGACATACCTAGAAGTTGATAACACTCCTCCAACGGTAGAATTTCAATATATAAATACTACAAATGAACTTAGCCCTTCAAATGCTGGTAGATATGGAGATGGAATACAGGTAATTGCCGTTCTTAGTGAGCAGATGAAGGATTCTCCTGATGATGAAAACCCAGTAGGCGATTTAAAACTTTCTGCTGATCCACTTTCTAATCAAATTACTACTAATATTTTTTCTAATTTAGGTGGTTATTATGTTGCTTTCGATTCAGACTTTGATAGTTCTTCAACCGTTAAATTTAATGTTGATTTGCTAGACGTAACTGATGCTGATGCCCCACAGTTTGAAAATCAAGATATCAATTTAGAATTTCGTTTAGAAGGAACAGATTATGCTGAAAACCCAGTAGATACATTAATTGGTTATACTGGGGGTACTCATCAAGTTTTTAAATTTGATAATAAGGCACCCACATTTTCTAATTTTAATATTTCTGATAATGCTTTTATCAATACAACTGCACTAGATTGGAGTAATGATAATGATGCTCTTATGAGCTCAGCAAGTATTAGATTTGAACCCGTTCTTGATTATGTTAATCCTCCTCCAATTGGTACGGAAGGTAATCCCATTGCTTTACTAACCAGCGGTACTCCTACGCTTAATGAATTAAGTCGTACTTTTAATCCACCTTCACCATACTTTATTCAAAACGACTCTATTTTGATTCAGGCATTGGCTGATAGTAATACTTATGATGTTATTTTTAAAGGTACTGACCTAGTTGGTAATGTTGATTCTATTACCATAAATAATGTTACTTATGACACTAAAAATCCTACTGTTGAAGTAGAGTATGTGAATAAATATATAACAGCATTAGAACCAGAACCTGCTGGAACTCGTATTAACCTAACTTTTAATGAAATTCAAAGAGTCGCACCAAAAATCAAGCTTTATTATGGTGGAATACTTTCACAAAATGCCGAAGGTGCATCTTGGGTTGCCGATGATTTAATTACTACATTTATCGATACCTTAAGCTCAGATAAAATTAAAGGCCCATATACATTGACTAATGCGGACCCATTATCAGGGGATTCCACAGGTTGGTACTATATTATTGACCCAGATAGTGTTATGTATCCTGAACCTCCAGAAGCATTTGATGGTTATGTCTGGGTGCGTGTTATTTCTCAAGATCTTGCTGGTAATTCTTTTGTAAATAATACTCCTGCATCTATTAAGTTTGATGGTCCGACTAATGAAGATGATAATTTCCTTTATCTAGATAATACCCAGCCTAAAGCAACATTCACGTATGCAAATCTTCGAGATAGTAGCTTGACAATGTATAATGCTGATAATGAAAGTGAATCATATTGCTGTTTTGCAATAGCTGGTGATAGTGTATTGGTTAAAGTTGAAATGAATGAAGCAATAGTATATGACGCATCAGATACTAGTAATGTTCCTCAATTAAATTTACAATTTAATTATCTTGGACAAGATTCTGTAACTAATGGTAGTGTTGATTCAGATATAACACCATTTCCTATTTCTGCAGGAACCGAATTAGATGGTATTAACTTTGATGATGATTTCTTATATGACGACATAGATCCTAATGAAAAAACAGCGAATGTATTTCATTATAAAATTGGTATCAAAGATGGTGTGAATAATAATGGTACTCTAAAGTTAACTTTAAATGCAAAAGACATATCCGGTACTCCTATAACAATGTATGGGTTTAGTCCTCAGAAAGCTGATGCTGACTCATCTCAATATGCTTTGGAAATTGATAATATTCATCCATGGGGTATCCCTGGTGATTCAATCTTTGTTGAGCCAATCGATTCTGTCACTTTTCCTACCGAGCAATTTACAACGACTGGTTTTCGTGAGATTGAAAATTGGATCAATAATGGAACTGAATTTATACACGTAGGTGTTCCCTATCAAAATCCAAGTTCTGATAATTCAATATCAAGTAACAATCCAGATTGGGGACCGCAAGGTAAAATTGATGTACAGCTAAAGAACTTTCATACCACAAACTTATGGCAAACTATCGGTAGCGCAGATATCATTAGTTTTGGTACTCCTCAGACGATAGCTGTTGGAGGATACTTTTTGAGAACGGTCTCTCGCTCAGTTAGTGATTTTAAAAACAATCCCACAATGATTAATCAAGATACAACTGCATCTAATGAATTGCAATTTAGAGGCGTAATTACTGATAAAAATGGGAACGTCACATTTGGTCAGCCTAGTGATGCCTATAAGGTCAATAGTGATGGGCTCTATTTATCGGATTTATTAAATACTGATGATGTGGGATATGATATTGTCGCTCCAGACTTAGGTTCAATAAATGATGGAAATTTTGATACGGACTATGTTTTTGGTGATACTTTAAGAATTATTTCAAATGATACGATTACTGTTAGCTGGTCTGAGTTTATAGACCCGGGAGAGGATGCTGCATCTGGAGTAGATCTTTATGAAATGCAAGTCTATACTTATCCATCTTGGACTGTGACCGTAGATGAGTCGGGTCAACCTATTGCTGATACTACAGCAATGACCGATAGTTTATTTACAGTAGATATGAACCTAGATGGGATAGATGACCCTGGGCATTGGTATAAGATATATAAAGAGCAAGCTCCTTCGTTTAATAATCCAATTACACTAAACACTTTGGATAGTGTTGTTATTGATTCTTTTTCAAATACTAGTATTGTTTATGATTACAATGATACTCTTAAGCATGAAACGTATTACATGATTGCTATTAGAGCTTTTGACATTGCTGGGAATGCATCTGATACAATATATACTAATGCTATCCAGCGATATAACTCAGCTCCGGTTTTTGTAGATAATTTAACGAATCTTACTTTATATGAAGATATTGCTTGGGATTATGATACGGTTAAAGTATCAGATTTAGATCTTTCAACTTTACAAGGTGATTCCTTCACTTACACTATTTCCCCTAAAAAAATAGTATCGAATGAAACCACTGGATTTGATACAAATTTGGTCTTGATTAATCCACCAGTGGTTGATGAATCGACAGGTTTAGTTTCATGGACCCCAATTCAAGATACAACTGTTGACCAATCTGGAAATTATTTATTTACTTTTAAGGTTGAAGATGTATATGGTTTTAAAGATTCGATTGTTTTCAATGCAATTGTAAATGCCGTAAATGATACACCTATTGTTGATATTTTTGGAGATGATAAAGTATTAACCTGGCGAGAAGATAAGCCAGCCTCAGAAATTGTTAAGATTAACTTAAGTAATTATGTGCAAGATATTGATAATGCTGATTCATCATTGTCTTGGCAGTTTGTTATAATGGATACCTCACAACTTGATGAAGATTTTCCATTGGCTAGTGTTATAGTAGGTCCAGGAACACCAAAAGCAGTTCAGACAAAAATGATGCGAGAGTATTTGGGATTTGATCCATCAAAAGGTATAGACATGCCTACATTAGCAAAAAAGTCAGGTAATTCAACAATGCAAATGCTTACTAATGCGGATTCTTATATTTCAATTGATATAGATACTTCTATTCCTGATAGTACAATTGCAACTTTTACCAGTGATTCAAATTATCATGGCTCAAATCATCGGATAATTTTTAGTGCAATTGATCCATTTGGTGCCCTTGATATGGATACTATTATAGTAAATATCATTCCTGAAAATGACCCACCAGTTGTAACCGAAATAGATACAATTTTTATTAATGAAAATGATTCAATTTGGATTGACTTTTCTCAGTTTACCTCAGACATTGATGACACTACATTGACTTTTAAAATAGAAGGGGTATATAATACAGATTCTATAAATTATGTTAGTGAGCCATATCTATCTGATGGGGTAGGAGACACTGTTTTATTTGATCCTTTTGATCTATGGTCTGGTTTTGCAAACTTTAGAGTTACAGCCTCTGATGAAGAAGCTGAAAGTTCGCAACTATTTACATTAAAAGTATTACGTGTTCCAAGGCCAGATATACAAGTATCTCTTGTTCAGAATAATGCTTTTTCTAGCTATGTAAGTATTATTATTACTGATAAAGTTCAAAAAACAAGGTTTTTGCAATTAGAAGTACAAAATCAGCGTATTAATATTGATACAGTAGCAGCATATACTTATACTGGAGATTTTAGCTTTGGTATTGGTGGGGGATATTCTTTTGATATTCTAGCTGTAGGAGAAGTTGGAAGGACTATCTATACAAATACATTTAACTTAGCACCTGCTAGAGTTTCAAATCGTTGGTATGCAAATAGCTCTGATGGAAGATTTAGTGTAGCTGGTGACCCAGGAAGTGTAGATACGGATCAAAGCTTTTTGATTGTAGATAGTTCCCTCTTCATTAGCAATTTTTCTGATCAAGCATCTTATGTACTTGGTGAAGAAACATATATGTTTGCAAAACCAATAGAAGTTCATTTTGGAAGTTTAAGAGAAGATTTGTCTATTTATCAAAGAGAGAATGGCGTTATTTGGAAAGAACTTCCTTCAATAAATCGTAATGGTCAGGTTCTAACATTTACAGAAAATGCAGGATATTTTAGATTGGGACCAAAAACAATTATAGTTCCAGAAGAGACTGATTTACATCAAAATTACCCTAATCCTTTTAATCCTTATACGACAATTAAATATGATATAGGATTGATGGATGGTATAAATCAGAAAGTAAGTGTAAATGTTTATAATCTTTCTGGTCAACATGTGACAACATTAATTAATAATGTAAGTCAAGTTGGTCAATTCTATGTTAAGTGGGACGGTTCTGATAAGTTTGGGAAAATTCTACCGTCGGGTATTTACTTTATACAGTTAAAGACAGATTCAGGAATAATAAAAAACAAAAAAATGATGTTTTTAAAATGATGATTATGAGATTTTTTAAACAATATAAATTGATTTCCTTTTTTGGTTTTATTCTCTTTTCTATTAATTGTAGACAGCCAGTAATTCCGACGGAAGAAGATCTATCTAACTATGGTTGGACTTTATATGAAACTGGAAACTATCAAGAAGCTAGAGAATGGTTCTATGATGCAGTAGCTAAAGACTCTTCTTACGCTGATGGTTATAACGGTATTGGTTGGTGCTTTGGTAAATTAAGGCAAGCAGATTCAGCAGCGGTGTATTTTCATATCAGTCAAACTAAACCATTTGATTCATATGATACTCCTGATCTTGATCTTGATCAATATGCTGGTTTAACTTTTGCATATAGTGGTATGAATTTAGATTCGTTGGTTAGAGAGTATGCAACATATGTACTGGTAGAAAGACCAGAGTTGGGTCCTTGGTATTTTAGTCACGATAAAAAAATAAACCATTTAGATGTAAGACTTGAACTAGCATTAGCAGACTTTAATATGGGTTATTTTACTTCATGCAGAGATAATCTACAGTCCATTTATAATGATTCTTCTTATCAGAGCTATCCACAAAATACTGTAGAGGCTCTTGCGATGAATGTGGAAACATTATTAGGAAGAGCTGAACTCGCTCAACTACTTCAATCATTACAGCAAACTCTTAAAAATATTTAATTCCTCTGGATAATTTCTCTGAACTATCGCTAAACCAAAAGGGTGATGCTTTTTGGATGAAAGAAGCTTTTAAATTATCAGAGAAAGCTTTTTCAAATGATGAGGTCCCC
>MDSV01037922.1_pt1 | contig 16685 bp, 18 predicted proteins | sample 810851 | NCBI WGS metagenome assembly MDSV01 (sample SAMN05326640, study PRJNA326480) | marine metagenome | isolation source: seawater | place: Atlantic Ocean: North East | collected 2012 | reverse complement strand
CTCTGAAACCTAGTAAGATAGTGTTAGCAGTTACATAAGGATTTTTGTAAACAGTAAATCTGTTATTCAATTGTCCTACTTTCTGAACACCCATTGCAAATGATGCTGAATTTCCATCAGTATCAGCTGCATATCCTGGAATTGATTCTAGAATAGTTGCTACATCTGGAGAACAAACTAACCAGTTAGCTCCACCACGCATAGTTTTTTGGTGAATCTTGTTCGAAACTTTTTGTATTTTAGTACCTAAAGTTTGGAACCAAGTTCCTTGATTGTAAGCTTCACCTGTGTTAGCCGTAGCCCAGATGTTATTACCATCATATTTTTCACCTACTATAGTTGACCAGTTTTCTTCAACTAATGCATTGTTCATTAACATGTCTAAGATTTCTAAGTCAATCTCTTGAGAGATATATTCAGATAACATAGAAGTTAATTCTGCTTCTGCATCGATTGAGTGATAAGCATTAAGATCTTGCGCGAACTCTGGAGTCCATACAGCCTTAAGCTTTCTAGTTTTAGCAACAATAGCGATACTTTTCATTTCCAAGTTAATTTCTGGAATTTCCAAGTTATCAGTATTTCTAGGTTGTCCTGCTTTACCATCCTCAAAGTCACCTCTTGTAGTATCCGTTGGATCTTTAGAGTAACCTATTATAAATGATTGTCCTGCATCACCAACTGCTGGAGTAGCTGATTGAGCATAACCTGATCCTGAAATCACGAATTGTACGTGAGTTGCATTGTCTGGCTGTACTTCAGTTCCTGCTGCGTTAGTAAGTTTAGTAAACTCTTTGAATTGCTTAAGAACAACACCAGCTGTTACACCGTTTGTTAATTCCCAAGATTTAACTGAGTTTAAGTCATAATCTGTACCTGAAGCACCTGATTCAGTAACTTGATTTAATGCTACTAATACAGAGAATACATTGTTAGCCATGATTGAAGATCCAGCACCACCACCTACTGTACCAAATTGGCCAGCATATGATTGAGAGAATACAGTATTGTAGTTATAGTCAACTGATTCTAACGATGCAGTAGTTCCAAGAATACCTGCAGATGAAGTTACAAAGTTAGTTGAGTAACCATATCTACCAGATCCATAAAGACCTTCTGTAGGGTCACCAGTTGCATCAGTTTCACCAAATACTGAGTCTTTTTGTGAATCTTTACCTTGGTTAGTTAAAAATCCTTTAGAGTCATCTGTTCCATACTTGTAATCCAAGTAGAATATAAGACCTGAAGGAAGGTTCATTGGTTGAACGCTTACAAATTCTTTTGCAGCGATCTCGGCGAATACACGTCGAACTAATGGTAATGCAACACCTGACCACTCTTCTGAGTTAGATGCTGTACCAGTTCTTGATGCTTCGTCGATAAGTTGTTTAGCTTGGTTTTCTAATAAGATAGCCATACCATGCTTTTCGTATTCGTTAGATAGTCCTTCTAATAAACCAGTTCTGTTCCACTTTGATACGATGCCTTTAGTTTCAGCTAATTGCGCTCTGTGGTTGTTACTAGTATTAGCAAGGATAGATCCAACAGTAGTTTGTCTTGCCATTTTCTTATCTCCTCGATATTATTATTTTGTTAGCCCGGCTAATTTTTTGAATCTAGAAGCCATGTCAGCACCTTCTGAAAGAACTGATCTTCGTGGTTTAGTTGATGCTACCGCTTTAGATGCAAATCCTTCTTTGATTGCTTTTTTGTTTCTAGTTGTTCTTGTTGCCATTGTAGATTCTGCTAAAGTAGTATACACTAATTTAACTTCTCTAGTTGATTTCGCTCTGTCAAAAGTTTCAATTACTTTTAATTTTTGACTTTCATTTAAGTTACCATTTCTAAATAATTTGTTAGTAAATAACAATTTTGCATTTAGTAAGTTAACTTCATTGATTTTGCTTCGTAGGAATTTTACTACTGAGTAAGATTCTTTAAGCTTTTCAGTTAGGTTGTTAATCGTTTCTGATTCACCTTCCATACCGTCTTCAGATTCTTCTAATTCTTCTTCTTCTTCACGTAAAGATCGGATAACTTCTTCTAGGTCGATGTCTTCACCTTCCTCTAATTCGTCACCTTCTTCTTCATGTAAATTATCTAAAGTTTCAGATTCACCTTCCATACCGTCTTCTGACTCGGCTACAACTTTAGCACCTGTTCCTTCTGGATCATCTGTGCTGTCTGCGTTAGCTGCTGGTGCAGGTTGTTTGTTATCGGATGCTCCGATACCTGATGATGCATCATTACTTTCTTCAAGCTCATCTTCATGACCTTCTTCTAGTTCTTCATGCTCATCTTCTTCGATTTCGTCTTCAAGCTCTTTGATAATAGCTTCTAACTCTAAATCGTCTTCTTCAGCAACCGGCTCGTCTTCGTGCTCGTCTTCTCGCATTTCGTCATGGCTTTCGTGGTGAGCGTCATCATGAGTTTCTTCATCTTCTCTCATACCATCGTGAAGTTCTTCGTCTTCATCTTCGCGCATTCCGCCTTCTTCTACATCATGCTCTTCATCCTCTCTCATGCCATCGTGAAGTTCTTCGTCTTCATCTTCTCGCATTCCGCCTTCTTCCATATCATGCTCTTCATCTTCACGCATTTCGTTATGGTCTTCCATTTCTTCTTCTTCTAAATCTTCTACTTCTGCTTCCTCACGGATTTTAGCAGAGATCATAGATTGAAGTTTTGGTGTGAAAGCTTCTTCAAGAGCAAGTTTAGCATTAGCAAGTGCAGTCTTACGAACAGCTTTAGCATCAGCGATTGCTTCTTTTAATAGATCATTCATTGTCTATTCTCCTTAAATTTGTTTGTGGAAATAAGAATATTAGGATTCTTAATAGGTAATTAGTTTCTATATTTTCACACTACATAAAGAATGCTTGTATTAAGCGTAGTGTATTCTTATCTAGAAATAAATATGGCAAAAAAAAAGAAACCAGTCAGGTTTCTTTAATTTTTTATGTATTTTTATAAGTTTATTGGGCTTGACCGTTAATAATTGCTGTCCATACTCGTTTATTACCCATTCTTATCTCTTTTTTAGTCTGACTACGTTGGATTCCGGCAGCTCTCTTCTTTGCCATATAACGTTTTTTAGAGGGCTTAATAAACTCTCTTCTTTCTTTAAGTTCTGTAATAACATCAGTTTGTTTCATCATTTTTTTGAAACGTTTTAATGCCTGTTCGATATTCCCATCAGGAACCTTTACTGCTCGAGGTTGACCAGGTATTTGAAAGTCTTCTCGAGTTAATCGTTTTTTTCGTTTGAAATGTTTCTTTTTGGAATTGTGATTTCGTGTGTTGGTATCGGATTGATTCCGATGTTTTTGATTTCTGCTATAAGCCATTTAATTTAGTTTAGTTTATTACTTAATTTATATTAAATATACGAAAAATTATTTAAGGAACCAACTATTTTGAATTATTTGGTGCTAACGGTATAGTTTTATCAATATCAGCTATTTCATAATAACGACTTAATTTACCACCTATATCTTCATATAAAGCTTCTAAACGATGTTGTAATGTACCGACTTCTTTTGCTGCTTTTTCAAATAATTTAACTGCATTTCCAATCTCTTTAACATCTTTCTTAACCGTTACTCCATCAAACCAGTCTTCAGTTTCATCTAATGCTAATCTGCCAGCATATTCACTAATAGTTTTAATTGCTTCAACTACTTCACGAACATCTTTTTGTCTGTATATATGTTGCTCAAACTTGTTAAACTTGTTGACTGCATCAAGGACTAACTGTCTTTCTTTTTTATCAAGTTTTCGATAGTTTTCTTCTTGCTTACTTTCACGTATTATTTTAGCCATTCTAATCATAATTATTCCCTAGTCTACTGGACAGCAGCCTTTCATTTCACAAAGGATGTCTCTTATTATTGTATTAACTTTTTCATAACTTTGATTATTTTTAACTACATTTTCTGCAAGTACGCCTTCATTTTGAATAGGTTTCATAAATGCACCATGAGTTGATGGATTAGAAACAAAGTCCCAACATATAAGTTCAAAATCATCTTCTACTGCTACCGTACCTTCATCTAACTCTCTAACTGAACCTAAGCCTCTAGAGCTGATGCCTAGCAGTATACCTGCTTGGAGAAGTTCCTTAAGGATATTACCTGATGGAGTTCCTAAGATTTCAACTTTACCAATCACATCATCACCTTTGCACCAACAATCTAAAACATTATGAGATACATTATTTAGATTAACTACAGATGATTCTGGATGATCTAATTCTCCTAGAGCACGTTTTTCAGCTATTTGAACTTTTTTATAGTTAGCTACTTCTCGCGCTAAAATTTCTTTTGGATATATTCTACCGTTTTGGTTTTTAGCTCCTGATCTTTGTAAAACGCCTTCTACTACCACTCGGCCATTGTTGATAGCCATAGATTCGTTAATCTGTTGCGGTGTTACTTGGAATGGTATATAATCTACTAGTACTTGTCTTGCCATTTTATGATCCCAGTTTTCTCATTGCGTGACCTACCCGTACCATACGTTCACTAATTTTACCAAATTTAGCTCGAGTTGACTTCCAGTAGTTTTCACTTGTTATACCCATCTCTGTTTTTAACTTGTTATTCTGATGGATTATCCTTTCTATCTCGTAAAGCTTTCGATTAACTTCTTTTATTGAGTTGTTAACTTTTTGCTTTGCTGACATGGTTTCATCTTTTTTATATTCGCGATAATTTATTTCACTCATTACTTTTTTGTATATTGATTCACCCATGTTACCCTTAAATACTTTTTTAGGCTTTTCTTTAACTATAGAAAATCCTGTACTGTTTGTTGATATGTCTTTAGTCTTCTTTTTATCCATGTTACGACCTTTACCGAAAGCAAATGGAGTCTTTGGAGGTCCTTCTCCTCCATCTAAATTACCAGTTACACTCATCTCATCTAATTCCTCTTGAGATTCTTCTAACTCGTTTAATATTTTTTTAATATATGATTCCATTACTTTTCTAAACCTCTTAATTCTTGAATAGATTCATATACCCTTGCTTCTTGGATTTTTACAGATTCTGAAGTTTCTGACGATTTATATTTACCAGCACCTGATACTGCCATTGCCATAAAATCAGGTCTTTTTGCTTTTTTAATTTTGTCAGAGTAGTGTTTTATTCCCTCTGGTTCCAATGGAGTTTCAAACTCTTCTAAAGCTCTTTCATACCGTTTAACTTTTCCAAAGTTTGTTTCAAAATGATTTCTCCAATGTTTATTAGCTGGTATATACTCACCAGTTTCAGGATCACGAGAGCTCTTAACCATCTTATCTTCATCATAAGAATATTTCTTTTTTAGAGCATCTAGACCAGCGTGAGCTTGTTTTTTTGTCATTTGACTGAATGTATTATGAATATATGGTCGTTCAAGAGATGATTGATTCATCAATGTATCTAAACCAGTGAGTATCCCTTCTGCAGACGATTCGGATCCAGAAAAATCGTGTGGCATAAAATCATATCGTTCGAAGGTACCTCCTGGATTTTCAGGACCTTGAACATTAAGCTTATGATTTAACCATTCCTTATCATACTTATCATAATCATTTTTGTATAGTTCCCCACGCATATTTTTTTGTATTTTCTTTATTGACTGATCTGATAATCCTGATCTAGGATTTATTGTTGCTGGTTTAGCATTGTATTCTTTTGCTACTGCAGCTACCTTTTTATCTGTATATTTTTTAGCTGCTTTAGCATATGTAGCTTCGTAATCATCACCTGCTTTTTTAGGCTTGGTTGCCTTTTTATCAACAGGAGCTGATTTTTTACCTCCACCTGCATCACCTGCTGTTGTAGTTTTACCACCGATAGTTACTTTAGTGGTTGGACGCATTTTATGTTTAGCATCGTACTTTTGAAAAGCCTTTTGAGATTTGAAATCTATTTCTTTTTTAAGTTTAGATTCCTCGATAAGGTGTTTGTCTTGCCACTTTTTTATATCGAATCGCATATCCTATCCCTTATTTAATATTTTTAAGTTCTTTGATTAACTCGTAGAATCTCATTAAAGATAATACTTCTTGATCTTTGATAACATTTCGTTTACCCAAAGCAGTTGCTTGTTTAGCTACCTCTTTAAGTTTGATTCGAACAACTGGATCTTTTATAGATCTCATCTTGTTTCGAAGTGTGCGTTTAATATGTGGCACTTCAGATGATATAAGTTCTTTCAGATTGTTTGTGTTAGAAACGTTGTTTATATATTCACGTAAAACCTTTTTCTGTTTTACTGATAAATCACCATACTTCTCATTGAACTTATCAACTAATATTTGATATGATAGCAATTGCATATCTTTATCTTGTTGTTGATATTCAGATACTATCTGTTTTTTAATTTGCTTATTAGCTCGTTTACCTGTTACTGCTTCCACTAAATTATATCTTAGTTTTACAGAATCAGCTGGAGGTAATGTTGTATTTTCAAATATAGTAAATGTAGACGCTAGAGTTCTATAATTATCTATTCGAGCTTTTGTAAACTTGTCTATATCGTAATGTTCTTTAATATCCTTTATAAGGTTATACTTTTCACGTCGAAGTTTACTATTATTTAATTTTTTTCTAGAAGATAAAACTGCATCAACGAATCTATTTGCTTGAGATTCGCTATTAAACTTTTCTTTCAGGATTGTTTGATATAGTTGTAATTCTTTACCTAGTTGAGTTTTATTAGAAAAATATTCTTTAATAATTCTGACAGCTTCTGAATTATCTTTAGATAGCGTATCAGACGCTACCTGCCTCACAAGTAGTTCAAACAGGATACCTGTATTCTTAAATTTTGAGTGTTTTATTGTGCTCATATTTCTTTCACCATTAGACATAGTATTTATCATATATAAATATGATGTTTTGCAAAAAGATTATATACTCCCGTCAATAATATTGCCTTCGTCGAGTAGACCACCTTTATCGTTATACTGCTTTTTTTCTTCACTTAAAGTTTCTTTCAAAACACTTTTTGATTTAACTTTAGATTGAAGTGATTTAATTACATTTTTATATTTTTGTCGTTTGTCTTCTCTAGCTAATGGACTATTTCCTCTAAAATTATGCTTTAATGGTTCTTTAGATATATTAAAGGTTTTTGCTAGATCTTTATCACCTATTGGATCTTGACCTCCTGGGTGTTCAGTTGTTTTATATTTCATTCCAATATCAGGTCTTCCAACTGGTTCATCACTCTCTTCATCATATGATTGTTGACCAGCTGTTGCAAGATCATGCGGTGTACCAAATGATCTTAAAGTTTTTGATGGATCATTTCCTTCTTGTTCAATTTGAGATTGTCTAAATTTAAGTTTAAGGTCTGCAATAACGTTTTCTCTTTCAGCGTTCCAAGCTTGATCACCCATGTTTAGAATATTTTCATATATCCATTCATCAGATAATAATTTAGAAGATTGAATATCAGTAGCTAATCTTATCTTTTCTTGCCAGATTGAAATTTTCTCTTGCTCATATACAGTAGATGGAGTTGTTAATTCCAAAGAGAAATCAACTAAATCTTCATCCTTAAATCCTTGAGTATATAGATGTACTATTGCAATCTTAGTTAATTCTGATATTGCTATTTTTTGAATTCTTTCAATCGTTCTTGCAAATCTAATATCCTCTGCCGCTAATGTTGCTTTACCTTCTACCTGTTCATCGTACCCTAGGAATGCTTTTGGTACTCGTAATGCTGACATCATTTTGTTTTTTAGATACTCAATATCATCGATTGCATTAAAATCTAATCCTTGAACTGATTCTATACCTGTTCCTGATTCACCACCTCTAGTTGGTAGATAAAAATCTTCCATCATATTTTGCATATTAAATTTAAGATTGTATTCTCCTGTAGTTTGATCTACATAAGGTACCTTTTTCATCTTATCAATAATAGCTTGCATATATGAATCAACTTCATTAGGTGGAATATTTCCAACATCTATCTTAAAAATTCTCTTTTCTGGAGCTCTCATAATCCTATGAATCATCATTGCATCTTCCATCATAGTTAATTGCTTCCAAGTTTTTCTTGCAGGCTCTACCATTGACTTACCATACGGTAAAAAGTTAGCATCACTTAATAATCTAAAATGAGCTATTTCAAAATTTGCATAATCAAACTGACCTGTTCCGCCATCTTGCTTGAATACTACTTTATACGGATCTTCAGGATCTTCACCTTCCTCTCTTTGCATTTCATATGATGATAGTGGTACAACATTCACTACTCCATACTTTTCTGCTATATCTAATTTTAAGAATAAGTCACCGTACTTACACATATTACGAATCCACGGCCATAAATTAAATTCAATATTACATACATCATAAAATAAATTATGAAGAATTTTCTGTACGTTTTCGTTTTGACAAGTGATTGTTAATACTTGACCAAATTCGTTTTTCATTGTAGATTCATCTGCATAAATATCTAAAGCTGAAGATATAATTGCATCTGTATCCATTGTCTCATAGTCAGTATATAACTCATTTTTTTGATATGTAAAATTTTGTTGAGCTGGTGTTCCATATCCAAAATTTATGTTTGATTTTCGCGCTTTTTGAAATCTATCTACACCCATAGTAACTGCATTACCAACCGATTGCAATCTAGATGTATCTTTAACTTTTAACCTTCTTCCACCAACGTTTCTTACTACTACGTTACTAGAAAATAGTTTTTTCAGTCTCGAAAATATTGATTTATCTGCCATAATTTATTCCTCTTTGTATAACCTTTATTATATTAACCAAGTGAGATCTTGATCCCCTTTTGGTCCTTTTTGAACCCAAGGATTATTAGAAGGTGCATTATTTGTATAAACACCCGGTCCTCGATTCACTGATATATTATTTAATGCACTTTTTGTTAAATCCATTCCTTTTTGTCTTAACATAAGTGCTGTATCTCTTACCCACATACCGATACTGTATGCCATTACAAGGTCATCATTATAACCACCTTGTGCTTGAGCTTTACTACCTTTCCAAACAAAAACAAATAATTCGTCGATCAATCGTTTCGACCGAACAATACATGCCTTCTCCCGAAAATAGGTATCTAGCTTTGATATAATTAGTGGTCTCGTCTTCGAAGTAGTCGTAAATCCAGGAACCATCTTATCTTTTGTTTTTAAGTCGTATCGTTTTTTTAATTGTTGACCAGTATCTACTACGGACAGGTCAGATGATGAGTAGAATAGGTTTGGATAATCTCTATCAACTGCTGGTTGGATAGCTGCCCATCCCACATTTGCATTCTCAATTACTAGTAATGCATTGTTCCATTCAGTTGCTGCGTTTACTAGCATATTACCATAATCCTTAGTAGGTAAGTGACCTCTATACTCAGCTACTTGTGTTAGAGTTTCAACATCTATAACATGAAATGTTGAATAATCCGTAGAATCACCTCTAGCGACATCGGCTGCTATCATATAATCTCTAGAATAATCTGGATACTCCCATAACCAGTAATTGCCATCGAATCCTCGTTTTTCAATAGGTTCCTGAACTTGATTTTCTAAATACCATTGGAGTGTTGTACCATCAACTACTGTATAACCAGAAGTTATAAAGTCACAGTCACATTCCTGAGCGGCCATTTTTTCACCTAATAGTTGATCTTGTTTATCTCTCCATTCTTGCTCTCTGTCTGGATGGAGTGTCCAGTGGAGTTTTATTGGATTAAATCCATTAGTCCCTGCTTCTGCTCCTACCCATGTTTTGTGAAAGAAGTTTCCTGTACCGTTAGGAGTTGATAGAACTATTGCTCCTCCTCCAGTAGCTAGTGTTTGTTGAGCAGACGCCCAAATTTCATCAATTTGATCTACGAATGCAGCTTCATCTATTATTAATAATGATAGTGCTTCAGATCTACCTGCGTCACCAGAACTTGAAACAGCTTTTATTTGCGATCCATTTGAAAATCTTAAAGATAGCTTATTATCTTCAACACAATTACCTTTTAACCATCCTGGTAAACTATCATGCATTACCCTAACCTTGGTAACAAGATTTTTTGCTACTTCCTGCTTTGTAGCAATTACTAATATATTCTTATCTTGATGAAATAACATCATCCATAAGGAATAACCAGCTGATAGTGTTGATATACCTAACTGACGAGATTTCAGTATTACACTGTAATCATGATTTCGGAGCTCAGTTAATGTTTTTTCTTGAAAAGGGTAAAGATTAAATTTAATTTTACCTCTATGTGGATGTTGAATAAAACAATACTTTCTCATAAAATGTACAGGATCTTTTGCACATTTTGAAAATTCTAATTTTATTACGTCTTTTAATGATTTAGCCATATATAGTTCACCTACATATATAAATATACGGAAATAATATTATATTTCCAACTTATTACGGTAAACTATAGTCTATAACATGTATTATTGCGATAGTACCAATTGCACCAAAAACTATTCCTGCTGCTCTTGAATTCCACCACCTATCTCTTCTATCAAGCTCTTTGCGGTATAGCTTAATATTATCGTTTAGTAATCTTTTTTGATCCTCAAGCAAAGATATTTGTAGTGAGTCACTAGACATTATTTTTTTATTAACATCTATAATATTGTTTAAGTCTAAAATAAATAAATCTTGTTTTATAATTACAGAATCAAGTGAAGTAATTTTTAACTTATATTCTGTATTAAGTTTTTTTGAAATTTCGTATGCTGCTTTGTAATCTTTAGTTTGTGAAAAGCAGTTCAGTGTGAATAGTAATAATATAATCGTAACTAAATTTTTCATTTTTACCTCTTTTACCTTTATTTTCTTAATAAATCGTCAACTATTTCTCTAATTTCACGATGTACTTCATGTCTAATACCAGGACTTCTAAAAGTACCACCAATTTTGTAAGCTTGTCTTTTGATATCATCGACTAGCTTTTTCAAGTTCTTAACTGAATCTTTAACAAGCTTTTCACGTTTTCTGTCTTCATCTGGAGATATAGTTCCATCTGGATTAGCTTCTTTAACTGCCGATTTAGATTCAGTTAATTTTTTTAGAGTTTCTTTATCTAATAAATCTTGTAGTCTTGTTTTCATAATTTAGTCTCGAATATCTTGCTCCCGGAACTAGTCCGGGAGCTTTGATATTGTTAATATTGTTTGCTAACAATCAACTATTACAGTTGAGCGTCGCCAAACGGAGTTGCTGTTGAAGAACCAACTGCTGCTATCTGGCCTGTTACTGCCCAAGTTTTAGCTGCTGAAGTTCCTAGTATACAAACTACTTCAATTCTAGAACCTGGAGCACCACCTGTAGTACCACCAGTCATAGTAATAAAGTCGTTATTACCATCTACTGCTGCACCAAAAGCTTGTCCTTTAGCTGCTGTTGTAGAGACAGAAGTTACCCCTCCTAAGAATCCATGATCATTTGTAGGTGCTTGAACCACGTGATCACCAGTTGCTAGAATAACTGAGATAAACGTAAAAGTTAATCCTAACTGAGCTGCTGGTAATACGAACGTTGAAGTTGCTGCTGTATCAAAAATACAAACTGCACCAGATTGGTTTGCAGTTAATGTAGTTGATCCACCACCACTTAAAACTACTAATGGTTTTTGAACTAAGTAATTTGAAATTGTAGCGTTACCACCAGTTGTTCCAGTAGTAAAGTGTTCCTCTAAAACGGTTACTAAATCGTTAAAGTGTTTTGCCTTTGCAGGAATAGATGCTTTTCTTAAATCACCACTCCCTTTAGGACTTGCATTGTTGTATCCAATTTGTACAATCGAAGATGCCATAATTTATTCTCCTATAAATTTTTTTCTGCTTCTGCTAAAGCTGCTTCTAAATCTGCTATTGTTTGATCGTTCTTTTTAACGTTCTTTTTAGCTTCTTTAACTTGCTTGCTTCTGCCATCTGCAGTTTTGGTTAGATCGGTTAGTTTATTATTTAATTTTTGTTTTTCAGCTTTGACGTCCTGAATTTGAGATTCTAACCGTTTAACCTCAGCATCATTTTTAGCTATCTTAGGATTTATTTTTCGCTTGTTCATTGCTTTAGCTGCTAATAAAATACCTAGGAGTGTGCCGATCCCGCTGATTATAAATAGTAAGTATTTCTTAAATCTATCCACCGTTATTTCCTCTTATTCACCTTATTTACACGTTCTCCGGGCTTGCTTTCCATTTCACCTGGGTTAAATTTGTATTTTTGTTTAATATATTTATTAAAAAACTCATATGTTTGAGTTAATAATTTTTGATTATCGTCTAAAGTCTTCATAGTAGCAATAATCGTATCTCTATCAATATTATTTTGTTCTGGAGATTTTGCTGGATCGTTTGGCTTCATTAATAGTGGAAGGTAGTTCGGTAATGTACCTAATGTAGTTTGCATATTAGTAACATAATCTGTCATAGAAGTAACCATTTGAGTTAACTTTTCATCACCTTGCTCTTCTTGCTCCTGTAGTGCATGTTGCATCCTACGCCATTTTTTATCATCCCAAGCCATTATATTACTCTGCTGCTGGTATATTTATACCTTTATTTGAAACATGTTCTCCAACATTACCTGCTGCATATATTCCAAATACCCATTTAACAAATTCTGCCCATTGACCGAAGTCTGCTTGTCCAGTTGCTACAAATACTATTGATGCTAAAAATAATATCATTGCAAACATTAACTTTTTACTTTGTAGTTGTGATTTTAACATTGTCATGTTTTTTATCCCCTTGTTCTAATTTTTGTAAAAGTTCACCTTTGAACTTTTCAAATTGATTGTCTATACTTTTTTCGATAGCTTCTACTGATTCTGGTAGATTCCATTTATCAATTGTACCATCACTATTAACATATTCAGCTTTAGTAAATCTAGCTTTTAGCATTTCTACATCTTTAGATGCATCTTTAATAAAACTTTCAACATTTTTTCTAATTTTTTTACGCTCCCATTGTTCATAAATAGGTTCTTTTTTAACATATCCTTCGCAAAGCATTAGAGTTTCTTCTTTTACTATACAATCATGACACTTACCTTCTCGACTGATAAAGTTTTTATCAAATTGAGTTGCTTTTTTGCTACATACAGGGCATAAAGATTGATCTATCACATTACGTATTTTACTTAATTTACTAACGCGAGCTTTGTACCCGTTTTTTTGAACCCATTTTTGACCTTTATCATCAATCCATGAATCACCTATCTGACGTTCAATAGATTTTTTTTCATATCCTTTTGATTTACGAGTTTGAGTTCTATGCTCACCTCGCATCATTTCATTTATAGCTTTTACATTATTTAATTTTGACATAACTTAACCTTTATTAATTTCTTTATCTATAACCTTATCAATATATTCTTTTAATGAATCTTGTTTTTCTTGCTCACCAGGCATTAACTTTTTAATTCGAAATTTTAGTATTGGTCTACCATTTACAGTTGGTTGACCCTTTTCATCAACTCCAAATTCTTTAACTACGACTTTTTTGTTCTTAAATCGACCAGTTAATATTGTATCACCTATTTGTAAATCTATATTCATATATTATAAGTATAGTATTTTTTAGAAAAACATGTTTAGAATGCCATCATTCCTGTTATTTGATTGATTGGAGCAAAAGCTCCTGTTAATTTATATGTATTACCTTTATACACAAATACTAAACCTTCACTTGGTATTATGGTCTTAAATCCACCAATTGCTTCTATTTTAGCTAATTGTTGATGCATCCTGTTTAATTTTTTTAGATTCCCACCCTTTCTTACATCACTAATAGCTTTTGCTACCTGTCGACGTATACTTTGAACTGCTTTGTCTGGGCTCGCTGCTAGGAAACCTTCTGCATTTTTAAGTACCTCAGCACCTAGTTCAAAAAATAAAGTTTCAAAAGGAAACATATTTTTCTTTACTTGGTCAGCGTGATTCATTTTATCGAATTCTTTTGCTTTTGCAAGTATACTCTCATCTTGAATATTTTTTTTATCTAACCTAAATGATTTATCAAAAAATGCCCATCTTTTAACTAGACCCATTTTAATTGTATTATCTATACCTTTGAACTTTTTAGAAATAAAATCTTCCCACCACGCTTGATGATACTGACCAAATGTATTTGAATCCTTCATACTAAATTTTGACATTAGCGTAGATAATTTTCCTATAAAATAAGGTCGCTTTAATCCAAAATTTTGATGAGATTTAACGTTTAATACTTTTGGACCTATAATACTAAATCCTTTTTGTAAATTTTGATTTACTTGAGCTATCATTCCAGCTAAAGTTCTTGCTCCATCTGTTACAGCACCGGTAGCCTTGCCATCTTTATACTTCAAAACATTATGAAATTGCAAATATGGTGCATCATATACTATTACATTTGCAGATGCTGGATACATAATTTCCATATTTACCCAATTGTTTCCATTATTAAATATTTTTAGCTTTTGTTTATCACTTAAACTCCCTATAGCCTTAGATAAATCTCGCATTGCATAGTTAAATGCTTTTTCTATATTACCTCGATTTGCAAACTTTAATCGTACACCTTTAGCATCCATCCCACCTCGCCTCACATCTCCAGTATTTCTAGCAGCTAATAATTTTTTGTTCCAAGTAATAAAAAGATTTTGTCCGTCTGTTTTTTCAGTAGCTGATGTTTCCAAATCTAAATGACCTTGTAGAGCATTATCTATTATTTGTTTGAAATCTCCAAAGGTTAATCCTTTATCGTCAAATGGATGAGACATATGGCCGTATGCACCACCTTCTAATATAAGGTGTTTTACTTCAGTTACTATAGAAAGATCTTTTAATTTTTTAACTGCTTTTTTATCTTGTCTAGAAGGTTTATTTTGTTTAGATGTAATTTTGACTAATTTTTCAGTATGCTTGTCTGGATTATTTGGTTCTAGCCTACTCGAAGATATTGATTCATCAGCATCTAACCAGTGAAATATTTCCATACCAACAGAAGTTGCAATACTATCTATGCGCTCTTTCCATGCGTTATATGCTCTTCGAGATTTTAATTCGGTTTGATTCATTGGAGTTTTTACACCTTGATCTCCAGCTGGAAAATAAGAAACTGATGTTACAGGTCCTCGAGGGTATGCTGTATCGCCTACATGATCTTCTGGTGTTGGTATTGTGTCACGAGCAGTAACTGGTTCACCATCTCCTAAGTCTAGTAAATGATTTACTACCATCCAACCCATTCGTTCAGCTACTTTTTGTTGAACTTTTTTATATGATCTTAAGCTACCAAACCCATGAGAAGGACCATCATCTACTTCTCCAAATTTAGCAGTACCTGTTCTTGATACCTCTGATATTATTTTAGAAATATCATTTTCTACAATAAATTGCTCAATAAGTTCTTCGTTTAGACTTTCTAATTTTTTAACAATCCAATCATAATTTCTAAGATTCGATCTACCAAATATACTTGTAAATATTTTTTTCTTTTCAGCTGGTTCTAAGTTTTTATCACCTAATACTGCCCGTAGTGTGGTACCTGACATCTCACCGTATCCAGGAACGTTCATTGATATATGAGGTGCTATATATGTGTAAGCACCATCTTTATACCCTACCTCTGCTTTACCTTTCCATGGTTGAAAGAATTTTCCGCTATCTAATCTACTTGCATCTTTCCTTCCTACTACAAATACAACTGCTGTAGTTTCAGGATCGTACTTTTTTAGAATCTCGACTGATTGATAAGGATTTCTTACCTGCTTTAATTTACCACCTAACCCGTATGCAGAAATTATCTTTTTCTTTTCAGAAAAATTAAAAGGTGATTTAGGTAATGCAACTTTGTCGGAAGTAGCAATAAATTTTTCTTTGAAAGGAATTGATTTGAAAGCTTTAGCATGGTGAGCTCCCATAGGTTGAAATCTACCTGGGTAAATTGCAACTATAGTTTTAATTTCTTTTTGTTCTTTTAGAACTTGATTAGCTATCCAGCTCCCGAATGTTTCTTTATTGTCCATAATAATAATTAGTATGTTCCTCCATCATAGTCAAATAATCCTTCTAATTTACCATCTTTATCTACACTAAATAGTACTGATTTGCTTCCATCATTTTTTTGAACTTCAAATTTTGATTCTGCAGCATCTTGTATTCTGGTAATAATTTTAGATCCATCTTGTTCATTTTTTTGAACTATATCTTTTATAAGATCTCGTACTTCTTCTTTTATACCTTTATCATCATCACTATCTGATGCTTTGTTTATTATTTCTCCTCTCACCGTCAAGGAACCTGCTATAGTAGCATTACCACTATTATCTAACGTTATTACAGTTGCACCAGTTGCAGATCGAACTGTTTGATCAGTAATTAGGATTCCACCTACCGTTACTTGACCATTAGTACCTATTCCTACTCCAGTTCCAGTGGTTGTACCTTCCCTTACTATTTCACCACCTAACTCTAAATTACCATTTATTAGAGCTCTACCACAAACTTCTAAACGACCAAAAGAAGCAGTGTGATCACAACCTGATTGACTAACATTTCCAGATGCTGTAACGTGCCCGGTAAAATGAGCTCCTCCATCTCCAGCTGTATTAAGGAGCAATATTGATTGAGTATCTCCACTTGTAAGTGTTCCTCTTAAATCAATTAGTGAGCCAGCTGCTTGCGGTCTTATAGTTATATTACCAACTGTT
>MDSV01082771.1_pt1 | contig 16687 bp, 21 predicted proteins | sample 810851 | NCBI WGS metagenome assembly MDSV01 (sample SAMN05326640, study PRJNA326480) | marine metagenome | isolation source: seawater | place: Atlantic Ocean: North East | collected 2012 | reverse complement strand
TTTTTCTTCAATGGGTAAGTTTTATACTATTAATTGCTCAAAAGTTACTTCAGGTAGAGGTTTTGGAGATCCTCTAAGCATGCTTATAGATAAGGCTGATAATGAAGAAATTGTTTTTTCTAGTTTGTATAAAGATGATCAAGAATACCTTTTAACAAGTTCAGCTGGGAAAGGATTTTTTGTAAATTCTAATGATTTAATTGCTTCAACAAAATCTGGCAGAAAAGTTATGAATCTTAAGCCCAATGATAGAGCAGTATCATGTTCAAATAAAGAAGGCGATTCTATTGCAGTCATTAGTGGAGAAAAAAAATCAGTTAAACTACTTGTTTTCAAGCATGCAGATATACCTTTTATGCAAAAAGGAAGAGGAGTTACACTTCAGAAATTTAAATCAGGAAAAACCTATTCTGCATTTTGCCTAGATTCTAATGAAGGTTTAAAAGTTAATCATTCATCTAAAATTCTTATTAATTCTAAAGAACTCAAAAAATGGTTTGGTAAAAGAGCTCAAGCAGGTAAAATTGAGCCAAAGAATTTGCATATAAAAATTTAATTGAATACTAAAAAAAATGGAACAGTATCCTAATAGCTACTATGTAGCTAGCCTAAATAAAGATAAAGAATCTTTTCCCTCTTTAAATGACGAATTGAGTTGCGACTTATGTGTAATTGGCGGAGGGTTTACTGGGTTATCTACTGCAATTGAAGCAGCCAAAAAAGGATTGAATGTTATTTTGTTAGAGCAAAATTTAATTGCATGGGGCGCATCAGGTAGAAATGGAGGTCAAATTTGGCCTGATGTTGCATGGGGAATAGATATTATTGAAAAAAATTATGGTATAAATTTTGCAAAACAAATTTGGGACATTTCTCTTAATGCTGTAAGTCTTATTGATCAGAGAATAGAGGAATTTAATATTGATTGTGATAAGAAAAATGGAGGCATTACTGCAGCGACTAGTGCAAGCAAGATGAAAGAATATGAAAAAGAAATGAAATATAAATTTAAAACTTACGGATATGATAAACTTGATATCTTGGATAAATCAGAGGTTAAAAATGAAATCGGATCTTCATTATATTATGGTGGAGTTTTAGATTATGGAGCAGGTCACTTACATCCATTAAAATATGCAATTGGATTGATGCATGTAGCTCAAAGTTTAGGTGTAAAAATGTATGAAAATTCTTCTGTTGAAAAAATTAATGAAGATAGGAATAATGTTGAGGTAATACTTACTTCAGGAAAAGTTAAAGCTAAAAATATAGCTATATGTTGCAATGCATATTTAGAAGAGTTAAATATGAATTTTAAAAATAGAGTAATGCCGTGTGAAACATATATAGTTTGCACGGAACATTTAAATTCTTCACTCCAAGAGCATGTATTACCGAATGATTATTGTGTCTCAGATACTAATTTTGATTTAAACTATTACAGACTGTCAGCAAGCAAGCGAATGATTTTTGGTGGAGCCGTAGGATATTCATTAAAAAATGTTGAGAGTTTAAAGAAAAGAACAAAAAGACAATTAGATAAAATATTTCCTCAGCTCAGTAATTTAAAAATTGATTACATTTGGGGAGGCTTAATAGCTTTGACAATGAATAGAGTTCCAGATATTGGTATGGAAAGTGAAAAAATATTTTATGCTCAGGGATTTTCAGGGCATGGAGTTGCTCTCACAGGTATGGCAGGAAAGATTCTTGCTGAAAGTATTGTTAATGGAAAAACTACTGAATTAGAATCATTTGAAAAAATAAAACATAGAAAATTTCCTGGAGGCAGGTTATTTAGAATGCCCTTGTTGGTAACAATTAGCGCAATGCAAAGAATGGCAGATATTTTTAATGTATAAAATTTTGTTTATAGGAATCGGGACTATGGGCTTTCCAATGGCAGGATATCTTAGTAAAACCAATGATGTTTCAGTATACAACCGGTCAAAAGAGAAGATAGATAAATGGCAGTCTATCTATAAGGGAAAAGTTGTTAATGATCTTAGTCTAATTAATAAAGAATATGATTTTGTTATCTCTTGTGTCGGTAATGATAAAGACCTTCAAGATATTACAACTTCAGAGAATGGATGCTTAAATCAATTAAAAGAAGGCAGTATATTTATTGATCATTCAACAGTATCTCCTAAGCTAGTATTGGAATTAGAAAAAATGTTTTCTCAAAAAAAAGTTACTTTTCTTGATGCGCCAATTTCTGGTGGACAATCTGGAGCTGAAAGTGGAACTCTAAGCATTATGGTTGGTGGAGACAAAAAGGCATTTATAAGATGTGAGGAATTATTAAAATCTTATGGAAAAAAAATCAAATTTATGGGGAATTCTGGTTCTGGTCAATTGACTAAAATAATTAATCAAATATGCATCGCTGGGTTAATCCAAGGTTTATCTGAAGCAATTTACTTCATGAAACAAACTGATCTCTCTCCAGAAGATGTTTTAGATGTGATATCATCTGGTGCAGCACAATCATGGCAAATGGAGAATAGATTTACCACGATGGTTGATAATAAATTTGACTTTGGATTTGCTGTTGACCTAATGAGGAAAGACCTATCAATTACTTTTGAACAAGCAAAAGAATATGGGATAGATCTTGAAGTAACCAAGATTGTTGATAATTTTTATTCTGAGATTCAAAAAATGGGTGGTAATCAATTTGATACCTCAAGTTTAGTTAAAAGGTTAATTTCCTGACTTTAATTTTCGAGCAACTTCAGGTGCAAAATAAGATAGTATTGCATCTGCGCCAGCTCTTTTGAATGCAGTTAGTTGTTCAAAGACAATTTCTTCTTCATCAATAAAACCTTTATTTGCAGCTACTTTTATCATGGAATACTCTCCTGATACTTGGTATGCAAATGTTGGAAAGTTAAATTCTGATTTAATTTTACTAATTATATCAAGATAACTTATCCCAGGCTTTACCATCACTATGTCCGCTCCTTCTTTGATGTCCATTGCTATTTCTCTTAAAGCTTCATCAGAATTTGCAATGTTCATTTGATAGGTTTTCTTGTCAGTTTTTAGTTTTGATGAAGAGCCTACAGCATCTCTAAATGGCGAATACATTTTTGAAGCATACTTTGCAGCGTAGGATAATATTATAGTATTATAGAATTTTTCATCCTCCAGCTTATTTCTAATCTTGCCTATTCTACCATCCATCATGTCTGAAGGAGCAATTACATCAGCCCCGTGTTCAGCAAATAGCAAAGCCTGTTTAACAAGCAATGAATTTGTTTCATCATTGAGAATTTCCCCTTCATTATTTACTAATCCATCATGACCATGGGAAGTATAAGGATCAAGTGCAACATCACACATAACTCCAAAATTATTTTTTTGAGATTTAATTTTTTTTAAAGCTTTGCAAACAAGATTTTTTGAATTTATAGATTCTTCTCCACCTTCAGTTTTTTTTTCTTCAGGTGTGTAAGGAAATAATGCAACTAAGTTTATTCCTAATTCATTAGCCGTCTCAGATATCTCATCAAGTTGATCTATCGAATATCTATAAACATTAGGCATAGAAGATATTTCATCTTTTTTATTTTTACCTTCACAAATAAATATTGGCCAAATTAAATCATCAGATGTTAATTTATTTTCATTTAGTAAATTTCTGATCCATTGACTCGACCTTCCTCTACGAAGTCTTAAAGATGGATAACTTGATGAGTGCATATTTGATATATTATTTTTTATTTTTTTTAGGCATTAATAGGAAAGAACTTGTATTATTTATATATTCTTCATAGCCTTCTTTTTTATGTCTTAATTGACGTTCTAATAACGTTACACCCGAAACTCTCATAAGGAAATAAGTCATTATCATTGGCGATATGATTATCAGTAGATTAGACGTGTAGCCATAAGAAAGTATAAATATGCCCCACCAAAATAAACTATCTCCAAAATAATTTGGATGTCTTGAAAATTGCCATAGACCTTTATCCATCAGTTTGCCTTTATTATTAGGAATTAGTTTAAAATTTGACATTTGAAAATCTGCAATACTTTCAATAACAACTCCAGACAAAGCTATAATAACTCCAATTAAAGAAATAAAATTTAAATTTGCAGTTTCAGTTTGTATTATTAATACTTGAATAGGAAGAGACACTAGGCCAATTAACACTACTTGGATCATATAAGTAATAAAATAAAGACCAATATTGCCAATTGATGCTCTGATCTTTACATATCTTTTATCTTCATCTTTTTTAATATTTCTAAAGAATAAATATAAAGCTAGTCTCGTACTCCATATTCCAACAAGTATAAGAACTATAAAGTTTGCCAGAGTAAAATTATTGTTCAAAAAAAATATTAGTAATGCTGAAAAAAAGAAACTTGGACCCCAATAAATATCAATAAAATCTGCTCTTTTGATTTTTAAAGTTGAAAACCATAAAAGAGTGACGATAAGCCAATTGAACGCTAAAATAATTAAAAAATTTTCAATCATGGATCTATATATATGCCTTTTGATTATTTAGACAATTACAAATTTACTCCTTTTTCTCATAGAGGTGGATCTATTGAAAATGATGAAAATACATTAGAAGCTTTCGAAAAATCAATAAATTTAGGATATCAATACATAGAAACTGATGTTCAGCATACCAAAGATAATAGATTGGTAATTTTTCATGATAATGATTTAAAAAGAATTTGTAATTTAGATGTAAAGATCTCCGATTTAAGTTTTGCAGAATTGCAAGGATATAAGATATTTAATAAGCACAAAGTTCCTCTCTTATCCGAAGTGTTAAACACTTGGTCAAATGTATATTTTAATATTGATCCAAAAACTGAGAAATCAGCTTATTTGCTTTTAGATGAACTTAAAAAACAAAAAAATTTAAATAGATTTTGTGTTGGATCGTTTAACTCTGAGAGTTTGAGTATCATGAGAGATGGCTTAAATAATAAGCTATGCACCTCAATGTCTCAGGATGAAGTAATTAATTTTTTTATAAATAGATTTCTTCCTTTTTTCAATAACAATGCCCCATGTCTTCAAATCCCAATGTATTTTTATGGAGTCAAAATAGTAACAAAAAATTTAGTAGAGCATATACATAATTCAGGTAAGAAGATTCACGTTTGGACTATTAATGATGAAAGTGAAATGAAAACTTTAATCGATTATGGAGTTGATGGAATTATGACTGACAGGCCAAAAAAATTAAAAGACATACTGCAGGAAAAATTATTGTGGCCTCACTAGAGAATATTTAATTTAATAGTACCATATTTAGTATAAATGGTTTAAGAATACGTAGATATGCCTGAAAAATTTAAAGTGTCTATCGCATCTGACCATGCTGGTTTTGAGATGAAGAACAAAATTATTGAGTATTTAGAAAGTAATAATTTTAGTTTGATTGATCGAGGTCCAGCTAATGCTGATTCAGTTGATTACCCTGATTTTGCAAAGATGGTATGTGCTGATTTAACTGATGATGATGCTAATAGAGGGATATTAATTTGTGGGAGTGGACAAGGAATGGCTATGGTTGCTAACAAACATAAAGGAATAAGAGCAGCTTTATGTGTTAACGAAGAGATGGTAGAAATGGCAAGAGCACACAATGATGCAAATGTTTTAACCATTGGAGCAAGATTAGTAGATGAATCTAAAGCAATATCTTGTGTGGATAAATTTTTTTCGACTCCTTTTGAGGGAGATCGCCATATAAAAAGAGTAAATAAGATAGGTTAAGCTTTATGGATTTTTTTTCAAAGTCTCTAAATGAGATAGATAAAGAGATTTCTCTAGCAATTGATAAAGAGCTAGATCGTCAACAAAATCAAATTGAATTAATCGCTTCTGAAAATATTGTATCCAAAGCAGTTTTAGAGGCTCAAGGTTCAATTTTGACTAATAAGTATGCAGAAGGATATGCAAGCGCACGATATTATGGAGGTTGTGAATTTGTAGATATTGCAGAAGACCTTGCAATAAAAAGATTAAAAGAGCTTTACAAGTGTGAGTATGCAAATGTTCAACCTCATTCTGGAGCTCAAGCTAACGGAGCTGTAATGTTGGCACTCATTAAACCTGGTGATACTATCTTAGGTATGAGTCTTGATGCAGGTGGACATTTAACTCATGGATCTGCTCCATCTTTATCTGGGAAATGGTTTAATGCAGTTCAATATGGATTAGATGATAAAGGATTGATCAATTATGATGAAGTTGAGTCGGTTGCAACTGAACATAATCCTAAGATAATAATTGCCGGTGGTAGCGCTTATTCTCGCATCATAGATTTTAAAAGGTTTAGAGAAATTGCTGACAAAGTTGGTGCTTATCTGCATATTGATATGGCTCATTTTTCAGGACTTGTTGCTGCAGATGAATATCCTAATCCATTAGAATATGCTGATGTTGTTACCTCAACTACACATAAAACAATTAGAGGTGCACGAGGTGGAATGATATTGTCAAACAATAAAGATCTCGGAAAGAAATTTAATTCAGCGGTATTTCCTGGTTATCAAGGAGGTCCGTTGATGCATGTAATAGCTGCTAAGGCAGTTGCTTTTGGAGAAGCTCTTAAACCTGAATTTAAGGAATACATAAAACAAGTAATCAAGAATGCAAAAAAACTGAGTGAAGTTTTAGTTGATGGAGGCTTGAAAATAGTTTCTGGAGGTACAGATACTCATCTTCTACTAGTTGATTTAACACCTAAAAATTTAACTGGTGCAGCAGCTTCTACAAGTCTAGAAAATGCAAATATAACATGTAATAAAAATGGTATACCAAAAGACCCTAATCCTCCAAAGGTTACTTCTGGAATCAGGCTTGGAACTCCGGCAGGAACAACTAGAGGATTTAAAGAGGAAGAATTCAAGCGAGTTGGCGAATTAATTCTTGAAACTTTAAATGGACTTCAAGAAAATCCTAATGATAATAGTGTAGTTGAGACAAAAGTAAGGGAACAGGTTAAAGAACTTTGTGATAATTTTCCAATTTATGGTTAGTAGGTATTTATGAAATGTCCGTTTTGTGGTAATGACGATACTCAAGTAAAAGACTCTCGTTCCACAGAAGATAACTCAGCAATTAGAAGAAGAAGATTTTGTGCAGCTTGTGGGGCAAGATTTACTACGTTTGAAAGAATTCAATTAAGAGAATTAACTGTAGTAAAGAAATCTGGAAAGAAAGTTCCTTTTGCTAGAGATAAACTAGAAAGATCTGTTCAAATAGCATTGAGAAAAAGACCGGTTGACAATGATCGTGTAGATAGGATGTTGAGTGGAATTGTGAGAAGAATTGAGAGTCTAGGTGAAATAGAAGTGTCTTCTGACGTAATTGGAGAAATTGTAATGGAAGGGCTTCAAAGCATAGATTCTGTAGCATATGTTAGGTTTGCTTCTGTTTATAAGAATTTTAGGGAAGCAAAAGACTTTGAAGAGTTTTTAGGAGTCATTTCTTCAAATAAAGACTAGGTTAAAACATTGAGTTCCAAAATCTATATGGAGTTGGCTGTGAGAATGGCTGAACGTTCAGTTGGTTTGACAGCTCCTAACCCTCCTGTTGGAGTGATTATAGTAAAAAATGGACAGATACTTTCTAGAGGTTGGACGCAAATAGGAGGTTCACCACATGCTGAAATGCATGCAATTAGCCAAGTAAAAAATAAGTCTTTATTAAAAGGTTCTACGATGTATTCAACTTTAGAGCCTTGCTCTCATAGAGGTAAAAACCCTCCATGTATTGATAGTATTATAAAATATAAGTTTAAAGATGTCGTTATTTCTCAAAAAGATAAAAATCCATTAGTTAACGGTGATGGCATAAAAAAATTGAGGAGTAAAGGTATAAGAGTTACTCAAACCAACTTCAATAATTATATAAATAAGTTTAATAATATTTTCTTTTGTTCAATTAACAAGAATAAGCCTCATGTATGTCTTAAAATAGCATCAACAGTGGATGGAAAGATTGCTACAAAAATTAAAGATAGTAAGTGGATTACTGGAAAACATTCAAGAATGATTGGTCATCATCTAAGAAGTAAGAGTGATTGTATTTTAGTTGGAAGGGGTACAGTTGAGAAAGATAATCCATCATTGAATTGTAGACTATCTGGTTTAGATCATACATCTCCAGATATATTCATTTTAGACACAAATTTAAATTTAAGTTTAAATAGTAAAATTTTTAAATTAAAAAATCGCAAAATATCAATTTTTCATAATTGTTCTTATTTTGATAAGAAAAAATATAAAAACATTACATTGATTAGATTGAACGATGATCCAGGTATGCTAGATATAAGGAAGGTTATTAAATTAGTTTCTGGGAAAGGTTATCACCGTATATTAGTTGAAGGGGGATCACAAATAAGCACTTCATTACTTAAAAATAATCTAATTGATAAGATATATTGGTTCAGGGCTAGTAAAGTAATAGGAAATGAAGGGATTGGAGCAATTTCAAATTTAAATATAAGAAAAATGAATTTAGTAAAAAAATTTAAGTTAGAGAATAGCACAATAGTAGAGGATGATATTATGGATATTTATACTCGAGGATAGTAGATGTTTTCTGGAATAATAGAAAATTTTGGAACTGTAAAAGAGTTTAAGAAGAAAGGAGACTATCTTCTAAAACTTAGTACAAACTTTAGAATGAAAGACATTAAGAGGGGAAGCTCTATATCATGCAATGGAGTTTGCCTTACAGCACATACTATTAAAAAGAATGGTAGTTTTATTGATATAGATTTTGATGTTTCCAAAGAAACTATAAAATGCACCAACCTTTCAGATTTAAAAAAAGGATCAATCATGAATTTAGAAAAATCCTTAAGAGTTGGAGACGAGATTAGTGGACATTTTGTTTTTGGACATGTTGATAGTACAGTAAAGATATTAAAGATTAATAGAATCAACGATTCTCACCAAGTTGTATTTACAATTTCAAAAGAGACTGAGAAATTTATTACCAGAAAATGTTCAATCACATTAAATGGTATATCACTTACAGTTAATAAGGTTTCAAAAGGAACATTTAGTGTAAATATAGTTCCATATACATGGAAGAACACAAACTTTCATTCGATCCGAAAAGGTGAAATAATAAATCTTGAAGTTGATATGCTTGCAAGATATGTTACGCAACATTTAAAATAACATTCAATATTATGAATCAAAAATTTATATCTTCAATTGAAGAAATCATTAAGGATCTTCAAAATGGGAAAATGGTTATCATGGTAGATGATGAGGATCGTGAAAATGAAGGAGATTTAATCATTCCTGCACAAAAAGTTGATGATCAAGCTATAAATTTTATGGCAACTCATGGAAGAGGATTAATTTGTCTTACATTAACTGAAAAAAGAGTTCAGGAGTTAAATTTGCCATTGATGTCACAAAATAATGACACTAGGGACTCAACTGCATTTACTATTTCAATCGAAGCTAAAGAAGGAGTAACAACAGGAATTTCTGCACAGGACAGAGCAGTAACGATCCATACTGCAATCAATCAGAATAAAACAAAAGATGATATTATGAGTCCAGGCCATGTTTTTCCATTAGTTTCACGTGATGGAGGAGTATTAGTAAGAGCTGGGCACACTGAAGCATCAGTTGATCTTTCTAGGTTAGCAGGGTTATCTCCTGCTGGTGTTATTTGTGAGATAATGAATGATGATGGTACAATGGCACGTATTCCTGATTTAATAAAATTTTCAGAAAAACATAATATTAGAATTGGCAAAATTGTTGATTTGATTGCGTATCGAAGAGAGAAAGATAATTTTTTAAATAAATCATATGAGTCTAAAATTACCCTTAAATCTGGTGAAGAATTTGATATAAGAATCTACGAGTCAAATTTTGATAAAACTGAGCAAATTGTTTTATCTAAGGGAAATATTGATGATGGAAACCCAATTTTAATTCGAGTTCACGTAACTGACTATTTTGAGAATCTTTTAGGTGATTATGGAAGTAATGAAGAATCTTTAAGCAAATCAATTAAGGAAATTTCAAAAGAGGGCAGAGGTATTCTTATTCTTGTACGTGATAGTGGATCTTCTGCCATTGGTCAATTAGCTGCTTTGCAAGATAATAATTCTAAAGATACAAAAAATGTTCAAGAAGAAAAATCTGAGTTGAGAATTTTTGGAATGGGTGCTCAGATTCTTAGTGAATTGGGTGTAAAAAAAATGATTTTATTAACTAATACAAATTGGAAGTTTATAGGCTTAGAGGCATATAATATTGAAATTGTTGAAACAAGATTACTTAGTGAATTAAACTAAAAGAATGACAAAAAAACTTAATTTTTTAATTGTATGCGCAGATTTTTATAAAGATATTGCTGATGTTATGATCGATAAAGCAAAAAACTACTTAGATCAAAAAAAATATTCTTATGAAGTTAATAGGGTAAGTGGTTCATTTGAGATTCCTACATTAATATCCATGTATGATGATCAAATGATTCAAAAATATGATGGCATTATTGCTCTAGGATGTATTATTAAAGGTGAAACCAAACATTTCGATTTCATTTCATCTTCTATAATAGATGGAATCATGTCCTTATCTATCAATAAGAAGATTCCAATAGGAAATGGAATTCTAACTTGTGAAAATATGGATCAGGTGCAAACTAGATATGAAAAAAAACCAGTAGAAACTATTGATGCGGTTATTTCAGTTTTGAGGAATCTACCTGCATACAAAGATGTCCAATATTAAATCTTTACAAAGACTTTTAGTAGTTCAAACATTATATCAGTTATCAATTAACAAAGATGCTAAGAATTTTTCTGTTAATGATATTTTTAAGCAAATAATAGAAAGTTCTGAATATAAACATTCTATATCTAAGTCAAATTTAAATTTTGCTAGTAAAATTTTCCATGGGGTTCAAGATAACCTGAATCGAATAGATAATGATCTCAGCCAAGTTTTATCTAATAAGAATAAGATTGGCAATATTGACCCACTTTTATTAGCAATATTTCATCCAGCTATCTATGAGCTAAAATATGAAGCTGAAATTTCCAAGAAAGTAGTTATTTCTGAGTATTTAATGATAGCGGACAAGTTTTTCTCTGGAAAAGAGATAGGACTATTAAATGGAGTATTGGATAATATTTAGAACTTAGGAATTCACTAAAATAAAAGTTGCATAAATGCCATTTTTTTGTCATTTTGCTGCATCAAAAGATAAAAAGGAAAGACATATATGAGCACAATCCATCTTATAATATTTACAGGGATACTTTCATTAATTTACGGTTTTTGGGCTGGAAATTCGGTTCTTAAATCGAATGCTGGTAATGAGAAGATGCAAGAAATTTCTTCTGCTATTCAAGTTGGAGCACAAGCTTATTTAAATAGGCAGTATACTACCATTGCAGTTGTTGGAGCTGTTATCTGTGTATTGCTCTTTTTAACTCCTTTTGGGAATGTTTGGGTTGTTGGTGGATATCTTATAGGAGCGATTTTATCTGGTGCTGCGGGATATATAGGAATGATTATTTCTGTAAGGGCAAATGTTAGAACCGCTCAGGCAGCTTCAACAGGTTTAGCCCAAGGTTTAAGTGTTGCATTTAAAGCCGGAGCAGTAACAGGAATGCTTGTTGCTGGCTTAGCTCTCCTTTCTATTTCAGTCTATTATTTGATTTTAGTTAATTTTTCAGTAGATGATGACATTCTTAAAAATTCACTTGTAGGTTTAGGTTTTGGGGCTTCATTAATTTCAATATTTGCAAGGCTTGGTGGAGGAATTTTTACTAAAGGCGCTGATGTTGGAGCAGATCTTGTTGGAAAAGTTGAAGCAGGTATACCAGAAGATGATCCTCGTAATCCTGCAGTAATTGCTGATAATGTTGGAGATAATGTAGGCGATTGTGCTGGGATGGCAGCAGATTTATTTGAAACCTACGCAGTTACGGTTGTAGCAACAATGGTACTTGCAATGATCTTTTTTCCAGGATCATCATCAATGCTTATTTATCCAATGGCTATATGTGGAAGTTGTTTGATAGCATCAATCATTGGAACGTTTTTTGTAAGACTTGGTAGATCAGAAAGTATTATGGGAGCTCTGTATAAGGGATTTATTGTATCCTCTGTACTTTCACTTGTATTCATATATCCAGTTACTCAGAAAATTATTGGATTTGGAGATATTAGTAATGCTAGCTTTACTGGTATGGCCTTATATATCTGTGCAATTATTGGATTAGTAATTACGGGACTTCTTATTTGGATTACTGAATACTATACGGGAACAAATTATAGACCGGTACAAAGTATTGCCAAAGCTTCAACCACAGGACATGGAACTAATGTTATTCAAGGCCTAGCTGTTTCTATGGAGGCAACTGCACTCCCCGCTATTGTAATTGTTATAGGAATTGTTTTAACTTTCCAACTTGCAGGTCTTTTTGGTATTGCAATTGCAGTAACATCTATGCTTGGTTTAGCTGGAATGGTTGTCGCACTTGATGCATATGGACCGGTGACAGACAATGCAGGTGGTATTGCTGAAATGTCAAATTTGGATGAGAGCGTAAGAAAGACTACAGATGCATTAGATGCAGTTGGAAATACAACCAAGGCTGTAACTAAAGGATATGCAATTGGATCAGCGGGATTAGGTGCTTTAGTTCTTTTTGCTGCATATGTTAATGATCTTAAGACAGATCACCTTAGTCATATTACCCCAAATTTCAGTCTTGAGAATCCATATGTAGTTGTTGGATTGTTAATAGGAGGCTTATTACCATATCTTTTTGGATCAATGGGAATGATGGCAGTTGGTAGAGCTGGCGGTGCAGTTGTTGAAGAGGTTAGGCAACAATTTGCTGATAACCCAGGAATTATGACAGGTGAGTCTAAACCTGACTATTCGAAGTCTGTGGATTTATTAACGAAATCTGCCATTAAAGAAATGATTATTCCTTCAATGCTTCCTGTCCTATCACCAATAATATTATACTTTTTAGTTTCTTATGTAGCAGATCAAAATGCAGCTGTTTCAGCATTAGGAGCAATGCTGCTAGGTGTGATTGTTACAGGTGTATTTGTTGCAATCTCAATGACTGCAGGCGGCGGTGCATGGGATAATGCTAAAAAGTATGTTGAGGATGGCAATTATGGTGGAAAAGGGTCTGAAGCTCATAAGGCTGCAGTTACTGGTGACACCGTAGGTGATCCATATAAAGATACTGCTGGACCAGCTGTAAATCCTATGATTAAGATTACAAACATAGTGGCACTTTTACTTCTTGCAGCTCTCTAGTTATTAATCTGTACCTCTTGTAAAAGCATCATAGATTTGATCTGAGATACCATAAGCATCTCTGGTGATTGTAGTTCTTTCATTTGAAAATGCTATTTCAGTAAAATTATCTTGATTTAATAGATCAAAATTTTTGACATTCCCATCATTGTCAAATTGATACCTTAATATTTGCTGAAAGTTGATTTCGTCCTTTTTAAACACTTTCTCCTCCTTTACTGAAACCAAATATATCCAAACATCATCTACATCGCTAATTTTTATTGAAGGAGATCCGAGTGCTTCAAGCACTTCATTTTTATGAGATTTTTCTAAATTAGGTGTGTCTATGTCAGACATAGCATACAATATATCGTCTATCATGTAACCATGCTGTTTATTTATAGGAGCACAACTGTATGTCAAAAATAAAAATAGGGGATATATTATGAGTCTGGACATAAATAGAAATGATATTTAATAAAAATAATAATTCAAGATTAATTGAAGAAATTTATCAGAATATAATTGAAAGATCGAGGTCTAAATACTTTTATCTTGATAAAGAAGTTAATGATACATTTGAGTCAAGATTCGATTTAGTTATTTTCCATTCATTTATGGTTTTTCATTTTTTTAGAGAGATGAAAATTAGCAACAATCCGCTCCCTCAAAATTTATTTGATTTTATGTTTAAAGATTTTGAAAATAATTTGAGAGAAATGGGATTTGGTGATGTAGCTGTAAACAAGAAGATGAAAATTTTTATTTCAGCTTTTTATGGCAGAATATCAAATTATAGTATAGGGGTTAAACTATACAAATTTGAAAGAAATAAGCAAAAACTCTTCGACGCTATCAAGAATAATATTTATAAGAATAAAAAGGTTTCTTCTAAAAGTATAGATTTTTTTGTAGAATACTTATTATTAAATCTAGATATTTTTATGAAAAATTCTCTAGAGGATAATATTATAAAAAAATTTGATTTTATTAGTCTAGAGCGTACTAAATAATAATGATTAATTATGACTATAAGACTATCTGTTGACACATTAGGAAGTGAAACGCCTTTATCAGAAATCATTCTAGGATTAAGTGAATCATCTCTTAGGTATGATGATTATTTCTTTTATTGGTTTGGTAATGAAAAAAAAATTAAGAAAGAATTAAATCATCATAAATTACTATTGAATAAATCAGAAATTGTTCATTGCGAAGAAACGATCGCAATGTCTGACAAGCCAGCTGAGGTTATCAAACAGAAAACGAATTCAAGCATGTTTAAGGCAGTGCAATCAGTTATTAAAGGTGAAACAGACTCATTACTTTCATGCGGAAATACAGGAGCGCTTATGGCATTGTCACTTCTGTATATTAAAACTATTAATGAAATTAAAAGACCTGCAATAGCCTCAATATGGCCTAATCTTAAAGGTGAATCTATAATACTTGATTTAGGGGCAAATACCAAAAATGATTCTAGGTATCTGATTGACAATGCAATACTTGGCGCAAGCTTAGCTTCTATTTTGTTTAAGATTGAAAACCCTTCCGTGGGACTATTAAATGTTGGAATTGAGGAAAATAAGGGAAATGAAATTACTCAAATGACTTCTGAAATGTTATTAAGCATGTCACAAAGAGGGGTTATCAACTACTATGGATTTATTGAAGGAACTGATATCTCTGAAGGAAAAACAAATGTAGTTATTACAGACGGTTTTACAGGAAATATTGCATTAAAGACAGCTGAAGGTACAGCAAAAATGATTCAAAAATATTTAAAACTAGGCTTTGAAAGTTCTTTGATTTCTAAAATAGGATATATGCTTTCATCACTCGCTTTAAAATCAGTTAATGATCGATTAGATCCGAGAATACATAATTGTGGTATACTAATAGGATTAAATTCCCCTGTAATAAAATGCCACGGTAGTTCTGAACATATGGGGATTTCATATGCAGCAGATATAATTTATTCTTTAGTTAAAGATGGAGTAAATGATAAAATCAAGGAATATATATCGCATTCAATGAAAAATAGATAATTATTATAGTATAATTTAAATATAATTATGTTGTTAGATTAGTTAATATTACATATAATTTTTATAATGGAAAAAACAACAACAAGATCTACTTTAAGTGAAGCAGTATTTAAAAATGTAGGCTTGTCCCGTAATGAGTCTTCTTCATTGGTTGACTTAGTTTTTAGTGAGATTTTGAAAAATTTAATTTATGGTAAAGATGTAAAAATATCATCTTTTGGTACTTTTGTAGTAAGAAATAAAAAAGAGAGAATTGGGAGGAATCCTAAGACAGGACAAGAAGTTCCAATCAGTGCTCGAAGTGTTGTTACTTTTAGAGCATCAAATGTTTTAAAGTCAAAAGTAGATTCAGGAAACAAATCTTTAAAATCAGGAACATAATCTCATATGATAATAAAGTCTCCAGAGGCATTTAGAACAATTAGTGAAGTTTCTAAAGACTTATCTCTCCCTCAACATGTTTTGAGATTTTGGGAAACAAAATTTGCTCAAATTAAACCAATTAAACGTGGTGGAGGTAGAAGGTATTATCGACCAGAAGATATAGAATTGCTTAAGGGTATAAAATATTTATTGTATAACGATGGATATACAATAAGAGGAGTCCAAAAAGTTATTAAAGAAAGTGGCACAAGAAAAATTTTACACAAAGAAAATGATATTAATTCCTTTACAGATAATGAAAATGATAATATTGATCGTCACGATCAACTAAATCATAAATCGCATTCAATTAGTGAGACTAAAAGAAAGAAACTTTTGAATGTCTTAAATGATCTAGTTTCACTAAAAAACAAAATAAACCAACAATAAGAAGATAAGATAATGGCAAAAAAATCTACTGTTAAAGTAAGATTAGTTCCTGAAGACAAAGCTGATAGTAAATTTTATTATTATGCAAAAAAACCTACCTCAGGTTTGAAGGCTAAAGATAAACTTAGGATGAAAAAATATAATCCTGCAACGAGGAAACATGAATGGTTTGTGGAGAAGAAATTACCACCCCACAGTAAATAATTATTTTCTTTTTTTAAATTCTTTTCTCTCATGTTCAATAAAATTTTGAATCATATTCATCCATATAGATTTAATTAGTTTTGGATTAGCTTTCATTTTCTTAGATTTAGATTCTATCTTATTAAGAATTTGCTTTATGCGCCTTCTATCAACAATCTCATTACTTTTTGATTTTAGATCTAAGGCTTTATTCACAAGTTTTGATCTTTTTACCATTAAAGGCAAAATTTTATCATCGATCCTGTCGATTGATGATCGAACATAATTCATTTTTTTTATTTTCTCTTTTTTATTCATCTATTATTTTTAAATGGTTTTAAGATAT
>MDSV01191389.1_pt1 | contig 16688 bp, 13 predicted proteins | sample 810851 | NCBI WGS metagenome assembly MDSV01 (sample SAMN05326640, study PRJNA326480) | marine metagenome | isolation source: seawater | place: Atlantic Ocean: North East | collected 2012 | reverse complement strand
TGGCACCTCTCCAAAAGAGTTTACAAATTTAGATAAAAAAATGACCTGAAAAAGAATTATTTAATCTTGTTGTTCCAAAAGATTTTTCATCTCCATATAGCCAAGATTGTCTCCAATTGTACCATAAATATTCATCAAAGTTCTAATAGCCTCGTTATTATTATTTATAGATATTAAATTTTTTAAAATTGGAATACATTCTTTATAGAGGTTTTCTCTTAAGTCTTTTAATTCATCATATCTTAGATTATCAGATCTTGAGGTGCCCAGGCTATTCATCTCATTAACTATGTCTTGTTCCCCGTCAAGGATTAGAGCTACCAAATTAAGATAACTATTTTCGTTGGTTGGGTCTAACTCTATGGATTTCTCATAATACGAAATAGCTACATCTTTTTCACCTAGTTCTCCACTAACAACACCTAAGTTATAATATAAGACAGGATTGCTGGGTTCTTTTTTAATAGCTTCAGACATAGCTATTCTGAATGCTTCTTTATTACCTAACTCAAAGTAAATATTAGCAGCAGTTATAATAAGTCCAACATCATCAGGGTTTGATAATCTTGCAGCTTCAATTGCAGCTAAAGCTTTATCATTCTGTCCCAATTGTTTGTATATCAATGCAATATTTTTGACTATTTCAGGAAATTTAGATTCTGTTTCTTCTTCTCTAGGGTCTGAGTAATCTTTTGACTTCTGTAATAGTTTATATTGAGATTCCGAGTTTATCTCAATTTCTTCTCCTGAGTCAACATCTGTTAAGTAAAATTTAGTCTCAACACCATCATAATTTATATCTCTTAAAACCTCATAAAACTCGAGAGCCATTTGAAAGTCCTGAGCATTTACAGCAGATGATGCAGCAAAATAAAGATACTCTTGGTTGAGATCAGGTTTTAAATCATACACAATCTTAAGCTTTTTTGCAGCACCTGAGAAATTATCTGTCTCATTATCACCAACTGCGCTTGTTATTATTGCAGTCTCTAGTTTATTAATCTCAGGATTTAGAAGTTGATCTGAAATACCGAGATTTTTGGACATATCAAATGCTTTAATAGCTAAATCAAAATCTTCCATTGCCGTATGTAATTTACCGTACAAAAGCATAGCTTGAGATTTTATTTTATCATCGCTAGAATCAAAAGTTTCCTTAGAAGATTCAAGAAGGTCAATTGCAGATGAATATTCACCTGAAGTAAAAAATTTATTTGCATTTCTTAGTTCCTTTTTCTGTGCAGTTGAAAAAGATATAGTAAAAAGCAAAGAATATAATATTAGTTTTTTCATTTTTCAATTTGTTTATACTGCGTCTCCTGTATATTCAATCTCATTAATATCCTCAATGTCGTCATCATCTTTCATGACTTTTGCAACTGCAGCAATGCTATCTCCATCTTTAAGACTTATAACCTTAACACCTTGGGTTGCTCTTCCCATAACCCTTAAATCTTCAACCTGCATTCTGATTGCAATTCCTGATTTATTAATTATCATTAAATCATCACTATCAGAGACACTTTTTAATGTTACTAATTTACCAGTTTTTTCTGTAATAGAAATAGTTTTTACACCTTTACCCCCTCTGTTTGTAAGACGATAATCTTCAAGAGATGAACGTTTACCATATCCGTTCTCAGATACCACTAAAATATTAGCATCCATATCATTTACTGATATCATACCTACAACCTCATCCTTTTTATCTTTCATCCTTATACCTCTAACTCCTGAGGCATTTCTTCCCATAGGCCTAGTTTTTCCCTCTTCAAATCGAATAGCTTTTCCAGATTTTACAGCAAGCATAATTTGACTATTACCATTAGTAAGTTTTGCTTCTAATAATTCATCATCGTCTTTTATTGTAATTGCATTTATTCCATTAGATCTTGGCCTAGAATATTGCTCAAGTGATGTCTTTTTAACTTGACCCATTTTAGTAGCCATAATTACATAATGATTATTTACATAATCTTCATCTTTTAGATCTTGAGTACATATAAATGCTTTAACTCTATCATCTTGCTCAATATTGATAAGGTTTTGTATGGCTCTTCCTTTTGAATTTTTAGACCCTTCTGGTATTTCAAAAACTCTCATCCAAAAACATTTACCTTTTTGTGTAAAGAAAAGCATATATTGATGGTTTGTACCAACAAATAAATCCTCTAAAAAGTCTTCATCTCTTGTCTTTGTTGCCTTTTGTCCAACACCACCTCTATGTTGAGTTTTATATTCTGTTAATGGAGTTCTCTTTATGTAACCTGCGTGAGATATTGTTATAACAACTTTTTCGTCAGGAATTATGTCTTCAACCCTAAAGTCACCTCCAGCATATTCAATTTCCGATCTCCTTTCATCTCCATATTTTTCTTTGATATCTGAAAGCTCCTCTTTAATAAGATTCATTCTTTTGGGCTTACTATCTAAAAGCTCCTTATATCCTTTTATAGTCTTCTGGAGTTCATCATACTCTTCTCTTAATTTATTTTGTTCAAGTCCGGTAAGCTGCCTTAACCTCATTTCAATTATGGCCTTTGCCTGAGTTTCGGAGAGCTTATATTTTTTTTCAAGTTTTTGTCTGGCCTCCTCAGCATTTGATGATTTTTTAATTAAATCGATAACATCATCAATATTATCACTAGCAATAATGAGACCTTCAAGTATGTGTGCTCTTTGCTCTGCCTTTTTAAGCTCAAAATTTGTCCTTTTAACAACAACATCATGTCTGTGGTCAACAAAATGATGAATCAAATCTTTAAGGTTTAGAAGCTCTGGCCTACCATTTACTAAAGCAACATTGTTTACACTAAAAGAAGATTGAAGGGGGGTATATTTATAAAGTTTATTTAAAACTATATTTGGAATTGCATCTCTTTTAAGAACATAAACAATCCTCATACCTTTCCTATCTGATTCATCTCTTATTGTTGATATCCCTTCAATTTTACCTTCATTTACTAAGTCAGCTGTTTTCTTAATCATGTCTGCTTTATTAACCTGGTAAGGGATTTCAGAAACTATAATACATTCTCTATCATTAATATTCTCAATAATAGCTTTACCTCTCATGACTACTCTTCCCTTTCCAGTATGGAAAGCCTCTTTAACACCATCATATCCATATATTGTACCTCCTGTTGGGAAATCAGGAGCTTTTACGTATTGAATAAGTTCATCTATTGTAATGTCATTATTGTCTATATACTTCATAATCCCATCAATAACTTCGGATAAATTATGGGGAGGCATATTTGTTGCCATTCCAACTGCAATTCCTGAAGCTCCATTTATTATCAGTGCTGGAACTCTTGTTGGTAAAACTGTTGGCTCCATGATTGTATCATCAAAGTTTAGCTGAAAATCAACAGTCTCTTTATCAATATCTGATAATAATTCTTCAGATATTTTTTGCATTCTCGCCTCTGTATATCTCATTGCTGCAGGACTATCTCCATCAACTGATCCAAAGTTACCTTGACCATCAACTAGATTATACCTTAAACTCCATTCCTGAGCCATTCTAACCATTGTGTCATATACAGAACTATCACCGTGAGGGTGATATTTACCCATTACGTCTCCAACAATTCTTGCAGATTTCTTATAAGAAGATGATGATCTAACACCCATTTCATTCATCCCAAACAGAACTCTTCTATGAACAGGCTTTAGTCCATCTCTAACGTCAGGTAAAGCTCTTGAAACAATTACAGACATCGAGTAATCGATGTAAGCAGACTTCATTTCATCTTCAATCTTTATTGGGATTAACTTTTCTTTTTCCATAATAGTATATTATTGCTAAAATACTTAATCAGGTATTATTTTAAACTCTTTATTTATGTAAAAACATACAATTTATTAACATTACTGATTGAAAAGTTTTATCGTGAAATAAGCAATTAGTATGAGTATTTTCTTTGTTAATTTATATTATTGATATATTTTAGTCAACTAAATTATATATGATGGACGATAATTTTTCTTCAAGAGTTAAAGACGTAATTTCTTACAGTAAAGAAGAGGCCTTAAGGTTAGGTCACAAACAGATTGGCACCGAACATTTGCTACTAGGTATGCTTAGAGATGGTGGAGGTAAAGCTATTTCAATATTAAACTCAATTGATATAAACCTTGATGAACTCAGAAAAAAGATTGAAATTTTAAATCCATCTATTATAGATAGTACATCTTTAAATCTTAATGAAAAAAAGAATCTTCATCTTACCAGGCAAGCTGAGAGAGCCTTAAAAACAACTTTTTTAGAAGCAAAATTATTTCAAAGCACTAATATAAATACTGCACACCTACTTCTTTGTATTCTGAGAAATGATAACGACCCTATTACAAAGGTTTTGTTAAAAATGGATATAACATATGATAATGTTAAAGAAAAGTTTAAATCTATGATTAACGATCCAGGGTCTGATGATATAATTGAATATCCTTCTTCTTCTTCTTCATTCCCTGACGAAAAAGATGATGCTGATGAATCCAAAAACCCGTTTTCTTCTCAACAAAAAACAAAATCTTCATCAAATACAAAGACTCCAGTTTTAGATAATTTTGGTAGAGATATGACTGCTTTAGCTGAGTCCAATAAGTTAGACCCTGTTATAGGAAGAGATAAAGAAATTCAAAGAGTGTCTCAAATTTTAAGTAGAAGAAAAAAGAATAATCCTCTTTTAATTGGCGAACCAGGTGTTGGAAAATCTGCAATCGCTGAAGGTTTAGCCTTAAGAATAATTCAGAAAAAAGTTTCAAGAATTTTATATGGTAAAAGAGTCATAACTCTTGACCTTGCAAGTCTTGTTGCTGGAACTAAATATAGAGGTCAATTTGAAGAGAGAATGAAAGCTGTAATGAATGAGCTTGAAAAAAATAGAAATATAATTTTATTTATTGATGAAATTCATACAATTGTTGGAGCAGGTGGAGCTACTGGCAGTCTTGATGCATCTAATATGTTTAAACCTGCTCTTGCGAGAGGAGACATTCAGTGTATAGGAGCAACTACTCTAAATGAATATAGTCAACATATTGAAAAAGATGGTGCACTTGAAAGAAGATTTCAAAAAATACTAGTTGAAGAAACTAACAAAGATGAAACAATTGAAATCTTAAGAAATATCAAAGATAAATATGAGTCACATCACAATGTAAATTATACTGACGAAGCTTTAGTTGCTTGTGTTGAACTTAGCCAAAGATATATAACTGATAGATTTCTCCCAGATAAGGCGATTGATGCTTTAGATGAAGCTGGATCTAGAGCTCACATAAATAACATGGATGTACCTGAGGAAGTAGTACTAATGGAAAAACAATTAGAAGATGTAAGAGAATTAAAAAACTCAGTTGTCAAGAAGCAAAAATATGAAGAAGCTGCTAAACTTAGAGATGATGAGAAAAGAGTAGAGAAGAAACTTGTTGAGGCTCAAAACAGATGGCATGAGGACTCTAAGTTAAATAGAGTCAAAGTTGATGAAAATGAAATTGCTGATGTTGTTTCCATGATGACAAATATACCTGTAAATAAGATTGTCTCATCCGAGAAAAATAAACTTTCAAAACTTGAAAATATTATTAAGGATAAAATTATTGGTCAGGACGATGCTGTATCTAAAGTTGTAAAATCAATTCAAAGAAATAGAGCTGGGCTTAATTCTCCCAATAGACCTATTGGTTCTTTTATCTTTTTAGGTCAAACTGGTGTTGGTAAAACCCAATTAGCTAAAGTGCTGGCTTCTGAAATTTTTGAATCTGAAGAAAATCTTATTAGAATAGATATGAGTGAATATATGGAAAAGTTTTCTGTATCTAGACTAATTGGTGCACCTCCAGGATATGTTGGATATGAAGAGGGAGGTCAATTAACAGAAAAAGTAAAAAGAAGACCATACTCTGTTGTATTATTTGATGAAATTGAGAAAGGACATCCCGATATATATAGTATGCTTCTTCAAATATTAGATGACGGTTTCCTTACTGACAGTGTTGGTAGAAAAATAAACTTTCAAAATACAATTATTATAATGACATCAAATATAGGTGTTAAACAAATCAATGATTTTGGAATTGGTGTAGGTTTTGAGACTAAATCATCAATAGATCAGACATCTCTAACTGAGCAAAAAGTTATTCAAAGAGCACTAAAAAATACATTTGCTCCAGAGTTCCTTAACAGAATTGATGATTGTATAATATTTAATTCATTATCCATTAAAGAGATTAATAAAATTGTGTCCATAGAAATTGGCAAACTTAAAGAAAGAGTAAGCGGTATAGGATATGATTTATCTATCTCAGCAAAAGCAAAAGCATTTATATGTGATAAAGGATTTGATAAAAAAAATGGTGCAAGACCCCTAAACAGAATGATCCAAAAATACATTGAAGACTTAATCGCAGAAAATCTTGTTTCTGATAGAATTAAGCAGGGTGATAAGTTATATATTGATCATAAATCTGACTCTGAGGTACTAACATTATTAATTAATAAAAAAGAAATAGCTTCTTGAAAGTCTTAAAGTTTGGCGGTACATCAGTCGCTAATTCAGAATCAATATCCAAGGTAATATCAATTTTGAATAACAATCAAGATGATAATATTTTGGTTGTTGTTTCTGCCCTTGGGGGTGTAACAAACCTTCTTCAAGAGTGCTTAACTCTAAAGGGAAAATCTACTGAAAAGGTTTTAAAGAATATAGAAGGGAGACACCTAGAGATAATCAGCAATTTATCAAGTCTTGATGGTCAGAGTTCTTTAAAGAGTTTTTTAAAAGAAAAATTAAATCAGCTTGAGGAAATTCTTGATGCTATTTCAACTATTGATGAAGTAACAAAAAAAACGGTTTCAAAAGTTTTAACTCTTGGGGAAATCTTATCAAGTAATATGATCTTTGAAATTCTTAAGCAAAAAGGATTTGATATTTCCTATATAAATTCTCAAGAATTGATTTACACCAAATTAGTAAATAATAATGAGATATTAGACGCAGAAAAGTCATCAATAAATATAAAAAATAAGATTGAGCTTGTAGATTCGAAGGTAATGATTACGGCAGGTTATATTTGCTCAAATGAGTTAGATGAAATTTCAAATCTTGGGAGAGGAGGTTCTGACTATAGCGCATCTATATATGCAAAGTATTGTAATGCAAAATCTTTAGAAATATGGACTGATGTCAGTGGTGTTTTTAGCGCAAACCCTAAAATTGTAGAGAAAGCCTCGCCAATTGAGTTTTTATCGTACAAAGAAGCTATGGAGTTATCATTTTTTGGTGCTAAAGTGATATATTTCCCTACACTTCAACCATTAATTGAAGAGAATATTCCTGTTTACATAAAAAATACGTTTGATCAAGATGCAATTGGAACTTGTATTTCAAACTCTACAAAACTTGATGAAGATGAGATTGTAAAAGGTATTAGTCATATTGACAATATCTCTATAATTAACTTTGAGGGTTCTGGCATGGTTGGAGTCCCTGGTTTTTCAAAAAGATTTTTTGAGTCATTATCATCAAAGCAAATTAATGTTGTTATGATTACTCAAGCATCCTCTGAATTTTCTATATGTATTGCTGTAAAATCCAGTGATGCAATGCTAGCAAAAGAAGTTTTAGACAATGAATTTGAATTTGAAATATCTCAAAAAAGAATAAATGAGTCCCAGATTGAATCTAACCTGTCAAATATTGCCATTGTTGGTGATAAGATGAAGAGTAAAAAAGGTATTAGTGGTAAGCTATTTCATTCTCTGGGTCAAAACAATATTAATATTAGAGCAATTGCGCAAGGAGCCTCTGAAAGAAATATTTCAATCATAATTGATAAAGACAATACTAAGAAAGCACTAAATGCTTTGCACGAAACTTTTTTTGAGGAAAATCTTAAGGATATTCACATATTTATTACAGGAGTTGGAAATGTTGGAGGATTTCTTATTGAACAAATTAAGAATCAAAAAGATTTTATTGCAAAAAACCTAAAAATAAATCTTAAAGTTCATGGAATTTCAAACTCAAGGAAAATGATTATCTCTGACTCAGAAATAGATTTAAAAGATTGGTCAAAAGATCTTGACAAATCAAAAATAGTATCAGATTCTAATGATTTTCAAAATAAAATTCTGGAACTAAATCTTAGAAATAGTCTGTTTATTGACAATACAGCAAGTGATTTAATACCAAATACTTACAACGAATACTTAAATAATGGAATAGGAATAATAACTTGTAACAAAATAGCTAATTCTGGAACACTTAATAACTATGAGAATTTAAAAACATTATCTAGAAATAATAACTGTTCATTTCTTTATGAAACAAATGTTGGGGCTGCACTACCTGTTATAAGTACGTTAAATAATTTAATAAATTCTGGTGATAAAATAATAAAAATAGAAGCTGTACTCTCTGGAACATTAAATTATATTTTTAATAGTTTTAATAAAGTTGATACTTTCCACAAAATTGTATCCAACGCAGTTGATCTTGGCTACACTGAGCCAGACCCTAAGATAGATTTATGTGGTGTTGATGTTTCTAGGAAAATATTAATACTAGCAAGAGAAAGTGGATATAAAATAGAAATGGAGGATATAAAAAAGAACCACTTTCTCCCAAATGACTCTATCATTGCTGAATCTAAAGAGGACTTTTTATTATCACTAGAAAATAATAAAGATCATTTTAACTCTATTCTTAAAAAATCTCAAGAGAATAATTCCAGATTGAAATTTGTGGCTAAACTAGATAAAGGTAAAGCTAGTGTTGGACTAGAATCTGTTAGCGCTGAGCATCCATTTTATGATTTGGTAGGATCTGATAATATAACTGTATTTTATACAGAAAGATACAAAGATTCACCTCTAGTTGTTAAAGGTGCTGGTGCAGGTGGAGAGTTTACAGCATCTGGTGTCTTTGCTGATATTATAAAAGCTAGTCAAGGAAATGAATAGTATTAAAGTTTTTTCTCCAGGAAGTATTACAAATCTATCATGTGGATATGATATTCTTGGATTATGTCTTGAAAACCAAGGAGATGAAATAACTGTCTCTAAAACCAGCTCAAAAGGGATTATTATAGAAACAGTCGAAGGATTTAACTTGACCAATGATATTAATGAAAATGTAGCAGGTATTGCAGCTCAAGCTATGCTCAAAGAAATTGATGTTAATAATGGATTTAAAATTGAAATAAAGAAAGGTATTAAGCCTGGAAGTGGAATTGGTAGTTCTGCAGCAAGTTCAGCAGGTACAGTTTTTGCAATAAATCAACTTCTTGACTCCCATTTTAGTCAACTAGATTTGATTAGATTCTCTATGGAGGGTGAAAAATTTGTCAGTGGATCTTATCATGCAGATAATGTTGCTCCAATAATTTTAGGTGGAATTTCTTTAGTAAGATCTGTGGATGAGATTGATATAGTAAAGCTTCCTTCACCAAAAGATCTAGAAGTAGTTATTGTTAGGCCAAATATTGAAATTAAAACTTCAGACTCAAGAAAAGTTGTAAAGAAAAAAGTCAATATTGAAATAATGGTTAAACAATCTGCTAATTTGGGCTCCTTTATTAGTAGTCTGTACACTGAAGATTATAATCTAATGTCAAAATCAGTTATAGATGAAGTTGTTGAGCCAGATAGAGCATTCTTAATTCCTGAGTTTAATAAAGTCAAAGAAATATCTATGGACAACGGTTGTATTGCAGTTGGAATATCAGGGTCTGGTCCATCAATTTTTTCTTTATCAAATAACCGCATTTCTTCTACTAAAATATTAGATAGTATATCAAAACATTATAAAAAATTAGATATTGATTATGATGGGTTTATATCTAAAATTAATAGTCAAGGAATTAAAATTCTTGATTCAAAGTGAAATATGTAAGTTTAAATCATAATTCTTCACCTACTTCATTTATGAAGGCTGTCATAAATGGATTGGCGCCTGATAAAGGTCTTTATTTTCCTCAAGATAATATAACTCTAACTAAAAAATTTATTGAATCAATTAAAGATATCGATGATATTGAGATTTGTTATGAAATTATAAATAGATATATAGGTGATGATATTCCAAAATCTAAATTGATTGATATTATAGAAAAAACAATTTCATTTAAAGTACCATTAAATAAAATTGATAATTCTATTTATTCACTTGAATTATTCCATGGTCCCACATTAGCATTTAAAGATATTGGTGCTAAATTTATGGCTCAATGTCTTGACTATTTTAAGAGTAATTATAATTCAAAAAAAATAACTGTGTTAGTTGCTACGTCTGGTGATACAGGTGGAGCAGTAGCAAGAGGATTTATGAATACAAAAGATATTGAGGTCTGTATTTTATATCCTAAGGGTAAGATTAGTAGTGTTCAAGAGCAGCAGATAACAACAAATGGAAGTTATGTTAAAGCAATTGAAGTTGAAGGTGATTTTGATAAATGTCAATCAATGGTAAAGAAGGCGTTTAATGATGAAGAAATTAATAGGAAGATTGCTTTGACATCTGCAAATTCAATTAATGTAGCGAGGTGGTTACCTCAAATGTTTTATTATTTTTTAGCTTTTAAAAAAATTAAAAATAAAAAAGAAATCTTGATTTCGGTCCCAAGTGGAAACTTTGGGAACATTTGTGCTGGAATATTAAGCAAATCAATGGGTCTACCTATTCATCACTTTATTGCATCTACAAATATTAATGATACAATTCCAAGGTATATAAAAGATGGTATTTTTGAACCCCACCTAACAAAAAGGACAATCTCAAATGCAATGGATGTATCTGAGCCAAGTAACTTTATTAGGATTCAAAAAATATTTAATAATGATCTACAAAAATTGAGAAAAAATATATCAGGTTATAGTTTTGATGATAAAGCAACAGAAGGAGCAATGAGATCATTGTTTAACTCATACAATTACATATCAGACCCACATTCTGCAGTTGGATATTTAGGTCTAAAAAAATATATGGCATTAAATAAAATCAAAGATGTAAATGGAATTTTTATTTCAACAGCACATAGTATAAAATTTAAAGATGTTGTGGAGAATGCCATAAAAACTAATGTTAGCTATCCTAAGGCAATTATAGATATCATGGGTAAAGAGAAGGTGTCATCATCAATTGAAAACTACTCCGAGTTAAAAGAGCACTTGTTGCAGAGAAATTAAATCAATGAAAAAGACAGTTCTTTTTGATAGACATAAAGAATTAAATGCAAAAATTGTTGATTTTGCAGGATATATGATGCCGATTAGTTATTCATCTGTAAATGAAGAACATATTCATGTCAGAAATAATGTAGGGATATTTGATGTCTCACACATGGGCGAGTTTGAAATTTCAGGGTTGAATTCAACTGAATTTATTCAAAGGCTATGCTCAAATGACATATCAAAGATTAAAATTGGTGGGGCTCAATATAATTGTATGATTAATGAATTTGGAGGAATAATAGATGATTTAATTGTGTATAGGTTAGAAATTAACAAATATCTTTTAGTAGTAAATGCATCAAACATATCAAAGGACTGGGAATGGATAGTAGATAAAAATGACAAGTTTAATTGCTCAATATCGAACTTGTCTGATGAAATTTCACTTCTTGCAATCCAAGGCCCAAAGTCAGAATCATTTTGTAAAAATTTCACTAATGAGAACTTATCATTGCTTAAAAGTTATTCTTTCATTAAAGGTAAATTTGCTGGATGTGAAGATATTATAATTTCTAAGACTGGGTATACAGGCTCAGGTGGTTATGAGCTATATATTCCTAATAATAATGCTTTAAAAATTTGGGATAGTCTATTTTCAATTAAAGAACATAACCTTAAACCTATTGGACTTGCTGCGAGAGACACCCTAAGAATTGAAATGGGTTATTGCTTGTATGGTAATGATATTAATGAGGAAACATCCCCATTAGAAGCTAATTTAAAATGGATTACCAAGGTCAAAACAAATTTTATAGGAAGTAATATTATAGAGACAGAAATTTACAAAGGAGTAAAAAGAAAGTTGGTTGGGTTTAAATTACTTGAAAAATCTATTCCTAGAAATGGATATGAAATTTATAGTCTAGAAAAAAAAATAATTGGCAAAGTAACGTCAGGAACATTTTCTCCCGTTTTAAAAATTGGACTTGGTCTAGCATATATTGATAATAAATTTTTGGAAGAAGAGATTATTTATATAAACATAAGAGAAAAGTTTATTAAGGCTGAGCTAGTTGAACCTCCTTTTATTCAATAATATGGGAAGAGCATTTGAATTTAGAAAAGCAAGAAAAATGAAGAGATGGTCTAATATGTCTAAGACGTTTACAAGAATTGGTAGAGAGATAATTATTGCAGTTAAAGAATCAGGCCCAGACCCTTATTCAAACTCAAAGTTAAGAGCTATAATCCAAAATGCTAAAGCAGCGAATATGCCTAAAGATAATATTGAAAGAGCAATAAAAAAGGCTTCTGAAAAAAGCTCTGTAAATCTTAAAGAAGTACTTTTAGAAGGATATGCACCGCATGGTATAGCCATTCTAGTTGAGGCTGCTACAGATAACAATAACAGAACTGTTGCTAATATCAGAAGTTATTTTAATAAATGTGATGGGAGTCTAGCAACTTCAGGATCAGTTGATTTTTTATTTCATCACTTGTGTTTCTTCCAAATAAAATATGAAGGTATTGATATTGAAAAGCTTGAGCTTGAGCTTATAGATTTTGGTGTTATAGAATTGAGTAAATTAGAAAATGAGCTCAGTATTTCAGCTAAGTTTGAAGATTTTGGATCAATTCAAAAAGAATTAGAGAGGAGAGAACTTGAAATTTCTTCAATTGAGTTCGAAAGGGAAGCAAAAATTAACAAGACTTTACCTGAAGGTGGAAGATTAAAGGTAGAGAGGCTGATAAATATGATTGATGAAGATGAAGATGTTCAAAATGTTTATCACGATATGAACACTATTGATTAAAGTCTATTTCTTAGACAACATTACTAACTTTTTTTTCGAGCTCAGTAAAATCTTTATTTATATCTCCTGTGGGGTAAAATTTATCATTAATTACAACCTCTTTCTTCATGTAGTTAAATGAAACCATGAGGATAGGTAGATTTGCGTTTAACGCAATATAATAGAAGCCCGATTTCCACTTTTTAACTTTTTTTCTAGTGCCCTCTGGGGCTATTGCAAGGATTTGAATTTCATTGTTATCAAATAACCCAACAACTTCATCAACGATATTTGAGTTTTTACTTCTATCTACTGGAATTCCTCCAAGAAATTTAAAGAATACAGATGTAATTGGATTAAATAGCTCTTTTTTTCCAATAAATTTTATTTTCAAACCTAAGTATGTTCTTATTAAGACAGCAATAACTAAGTCAAAATAACTTGTATGAGGAACTACAGCAATAACATACTTTTCAGTTAGGGGTAATGAGCCTTTGACTTTCCAACAAATTATTTTTTTTAAAATAAATTTTGATAAAACTCTAATCATTTGATGACATATATTTTTCAGCTTCTAAAAAATCTTCTGGAGTATCTATAGATATTCCATGAAAGTCAGTATTTATCATCCTAATTTTTTTTGAGTTCTCAACTATCCTAACACATTCAAGGTTTTCAATAATTTCAAGATTAGACCTATCTAATTTAGAAAATTCAATTAAAGATTTTTTTAAAAATCCATAAACACCAATATGGCGATTGTAATCATTAATTTTTTTTGATCCATAAGGAATAGGTAATCTTGAAAAATATATTGCATCAGAATTTTTATCGACTATTACTTTTACATTATTAGGATTATTAATCTCATTAAAGGATTTAAATTTTGTCATAAGTGAAGCTATTTTAACACTTGGGTCATCAAATTCTTTAATGAGTTCTCTTAATCCAATTTTATTGATAAATGGTTCATCACCCTGAAGGTTGATAATAATTTCGCAGTCTATATTAATAGCTGCCTCAGCTATTCTATCTGTGCCTGATTGATGATTATTTATAGATTTGAATGTTTTTCCTCCAACTGATTCAATTAGTTTGAGAATCTCATTATTTCCACTTACTACATAGACATCATCAAAAAGATTAGTATTTAGGGCAGCATTAAAGGTCTTAACAATAATAGGTACTCCATCTATTTCCTTAATTAATTTATCAGGAAACCTTTTAGATTCAAGTCTTGCAGGAATTAAGGCTATAGTTTTCATCTATAAATATTTTTCTAATATAATTCATTTATATATTGTATAACGAAAAAAAAAAAATTGTAGATTTGTTTAAATCAAAAAATACCAATGATGAATAAAAAACGTGCATTAGAATTATTTTTATGGGCTCTTTCTATATTTTTCGCTTCACAAATATACAGTTCTATTAATGGACCTATAAAATTTAATCAAGTAAAAAACGATAGGTATTCACAAGTAATTGACAGATTAAAAGATATAAGGTCTGCTCAAATTGCTCACAAAGATGTTAATGGCTTTTATGCAAATAATTTTGATAGTTTAGTTAGCTTTATTGATAATGGTATTTTTACAGTAATTGAGAAGAGGGATTCATCTTATTTAGAATACAACAGAACCTACAGGATTGATATGTTAAAAGAAGTAGAAATTGTTGATACTTTAGGGTTTGTCTCAGTTAAAGATTCTTTATTTGGTGATAACGAATCTTACAAAATGATGGCTAAAGTCCCAATTGAAGGCACTGACTCAGAGTTTTCAATCAAAGCTGATATAATTGATAAAAATGGATACCAGGTACCTGTTTTTGAAGTTAAAGTGAAAAAAGAAATTGTTCTTTTTGACCAAAATAAGGATTTACTTGATCAAGAAAATAAAGTCATTTCTGTAGATGGGGTTAATGGTTCTGAAATTATCCTAGGATCAATGAGTGACGTAAGTACAAGCGGAAATTGGCCTACAATTTTTGATGCAAAAAACAAAAATTAAGATTAGTAAAGCATTTATTTATCAGTTTAAATCATTCTTTCATTTACACTCTTTATATGAAAGTATTTCATCGTCATATAATGATAAAGTAAAATCGTCTGAAATTTCTAGTATTTTGGAAAAATCACCAATAGACCATTTAGATGTTATCCATTTTAATACAGCTCCATCAATAATTCCAACAAAACTTTACGATAAAGATTTTAAGGCAAAGTATCTAGAAACTAATACAGTCTCCATTAACAATATTAAGGAGGATATATCTGCTGATCAAAAAATTACTATTGTATACTCAAAAAATAAAGACTTGTCAAAAATTTTGGGTATTAACAAACAAACAATTACCCATGTAAATCATTTTACTCAGTTATATGACTATTTAAGTGGAGTCATTAATAACTCTTATGGATTATCATTTTTTATAAAAATAAATAGTGGATCTTTTGAAATTATGATATTTAATAAAAATGAGTTTCTATTTTTTAACACGTTTGATATAGTTGATGAAAATGAGTTCTTGTATTATACTTTCTTTGTCCTTAAAAACTTCCAACGTTCAATTAAAAAAGATAAAATTATATTTATTGGTAAATATGAAATCTTTAATAAATATTATAATCTTGCATCTAAATATTCAATGATTGACTTTATTGAAGATGATACTCATTTTATATTAAATTTTAAAGAACATTTTTTTTCAGTAACAAATGAGAATAATATCAGGGACTAAAAAGAGTATATTAATTAGGGCTCCAGGAGATCTTCCGAGTAGGCCTACTACTGACAAAGTAAAAGAATCTCTTTTTAACATATTATCAAATAAGTTTGTGATTGATAAGCTTGAAGTTTTAGACTTATTTGCAGGGACAGGAAACATATCATATGAGTTTTCTTCAAGAGGATGTAAAAAAATATTTTCAGTTGATAATAACTTTAAGTGTATAAAGTTTATTAGAGATACAGCAATAAGACATGGATTTGATATTGTAACTAGGAAAAATGATTATAAAGACTTTTTATTAAATACTAACGAAAATTTTGATATTATTTTTTTGGATCCACCTTATACTTTTTTAATAGATCAATACCTGGATTTAATAAGTATTATTAAGCGTAAAGATCTTCTATATGAAAATGGGGAAGTAATTATTGAACATAGTTCAAATATTTCTTTAATAGGAGTAAATAATAATATTGATGAAAGGAAATACGGAAGTTCTATATTAAGCTTTTTAAAAAAAGCAAGCCTATAAGCCGGATTCTGTCTAGTCTTATCATTTATCTAGATGTAATATTACTATTACATTCAAACCGCCTACCCTTCTACATAAAACGAGCAGTTTTAAACTGTAGATATACTTAGCGTTTCACCATGTAGAGTTTACAAGATTCCACTACAGCATTACCTGTACATACTTTCTGTTGCACTATTCCTATCCATTACAGATGACGGGTGTTACCCGCTACATTGCTCTTCGGTGTCCGGACTTTCCTCTGAAAAATCAGCGATAAGAAGGCTTGCAAAGCAAATATAAGATTTGTTGATAATTTTATTAAAAAAAATACTTCAATTGAAGATTAAATTTTCTCAATCTTTATATTTGTTTAAATGATTAATTCAATTTCATCTGCTTCAGAATATAGGCCAAAAAGCTTTAATGACATGATAGGTCAAGATGCGATTGTAAAGACATTAAATAATGC
>MDSV01038334.1_pt1 | contig 16688 bp, 10 predicted proteins | sample 810851 | NCBI WGS metagenome assembly MDSV01 (sample SAMN05326640, study PRJNA326480) | marine metagenome | isolation source: seawater | place: Atlantic Ocean: North East | collected 2012 | reverse complement strand
GGCACTCAGGAAGTACAGAGAATTGTTATTGCTAGAGAAATTAACAAATAAATATTATTTATCAATAACAAACTCCAGCATCTTTCTAATTGAATTAAAACTAGACAAGGTTACATTTTTCTCTATTTTTTGACCTTTTTTAAGTCCTGAAGCAAAGTCATTCATTGATTTTGGAACCTTAATTGAAACAGGATGGGGAATTCCTTCAATACTACCTACGATTGTTTTTCCACCCCTTAAAGACTCCTCAAGTCCATATCCAATTGTATTATCAATTCTATCTATAGTCAAATTAAGATCCATTTGTGATCCTGCTAATTCTGAAATTATATTTTCACGTTCTTTACTCATTACGGCTTTATCTAAACGTTCTAAAGTCTCGTTTAATTTGAATAAACTCTCTTCTAAAGACAATATGATTTGTTCTTGAACTTGTTCCATTTGTTCTGTTGATTCAACTATTACTTCTTCAATTGCTTCTTCTGCTTTTTCGTCTAAAGTTTCAATTGTATCTTCTACTGAACTTTTCAATTCTTGGAACGATTCTGTTACTTTGATTTCTTCAGGAAGTTTTTCTTCTACTTCTTCCATCTTTTCTTTAATTTGTTTAGACATTTCTTCTTTCTTATCTTGAGCTGCTTGTTTAATTTCCTCTATTTTATCTACCTTTTCATCTTCAACATTGTCGTTTTCTAAATAAGCCTCTTCAACTTGTGCAACTGGCATATTGGAAGTACCTGTTTCTTCAAGTGGTAAGACTTTTTGTGGTTCATTAACAACTAATTTCAGTTCCTCTTTTTGGGGTGTTCCTTTTATTGGCCCTCCATCATCATTGGAACGATCATGTCCCCAAGAACCAACTAAAATACTGTTTTCAAGTGATAGTACGCCTCTTCCATTCAAATTATCATCTGCTTTTTCCCAATCAAAAAAGAACTTTCTTCCTGATACTTGACCACTTAAATTGGCTCCTATGAAAGTACCTGAGACATCAATGCCATTTTGTACCAACATTATTTCACCCCATTCTGTATCCCATACACCATTAAAATTATTATTAGGCATAACGGGTGCAAAAGCATTTGAATTTACAATATTAATTGGGCTTGAAAAATTATTGCCAGATGATTTTTCTAATTCCTTATTTGCAGTACTTCTCATAAATATTCCTATAATCAAAAACATTAACCCAAGTCCAATGAATTCTAATGGAAAAACAAACATCAGGATTATAGAACCCCATACCATAAATTGGCCAACCTTTTTCTGCTGATTAAGAGAATTAGCATCCTGCATACTACTCGGAAAGAGTCTAGGTATTTTATTTCAAGTACAATATAATCTATTTAGTAGGTAATAGTTAGAACAAGTTATGAGTAATCTAGAAGAGACCCATAAAAAAGTCTGGTTAGCATTATTATTCATAATTCCTTTACCAACATTATCAATCTTATTCTCATTAGAGATAAGTCAAGGATTGCCAGGAAACTTAGTTTTTATCTTAACAAAAATTTTGATGATAACTATCCCCCTATATTGGTATTTTAAATTAGAAGAACGAAGTATTAGTTGGTCTCCAATAAAACAAAAAAATGACATTTATGTTGGTTTTGGATTTGGAATTGCCATGAGTTTAGCTATTGGAATTGCTTGGTTATTATTTGGTTCACAAATTGATCAAGTTGCATTAAGAGAATTGTTAAAAGGAAATGGTTTAACTAACCCAATGATATTTTTAGGAGTTACAATATATTGGATTTGTGGAAATTCTCTTTTAGAAGAATTTGTTTTTAGGTGGTTTATATTTGAAAAATTTGAGGTGAAAGTTGGAAGTAATTATGCACTATATTTGTCTGCTGCTGCATTTACACTTCATCATACAATTGCAATGCTTTACATGTTTCCAATCTCATTAACTATCCTTGCTTCCATCGGAGTATTTATTGGAGGATTGTTATGGTCTTGGCTATATTTGAGATATAGGAGTATTTGGGTCGTATTTTTATCACATGCAATAGTAGATGTAATGATGTTTGGAATTGCAGGAATTATATTATTTGATATAGATTTATTTCATTAATGAACTAATTAAACCCATTCTAACCTAGGCCACAGATTATAATCTCCATGCTTCCAATTAATCGTTACCAAAATATCTAATATTTGTTCTAAATCAACTAAATCCCTTTCAATTTGTAATTTATGCAACCATTCCTTAAGACGCCCTAATTTTTTACCCTTGGAAATTCCTGTTTTTTCCATTAACCAAATACCGTTTACCAACGGTAATCTTCCGGCTCTTAATGGTGGTAATTCACTTAATTCTGAAATTAATAATATTACTTCTTGTTCCTTATCTAAATATTTTGAGAGTGAATAATCAACTAATACTTGTGCCTCTAAATTATTACCCAAAATATGCCTCCATATCCGTAACAAGCCTCGATCCTCTGGGGGTGGCGTGTTCCCTAACATTTTGTGACAAATATGAGCATTCTTCCGTTGATTTTTTGACAACAACAAGATATCACAAGCATTATCTAAAGACTCCGATGTCCGATTAAAATATAATAATGCTAATCTAAATTCTGGAACAATTAATTCATCAAAAAGACTCTGTTCTGATTGTACTTTGACGCTTATTTCCTCGACACTAAACTTTTCATCAAGTAATTGATCTAACATTTGATGTTTTGCCATTAACCAAATTATTTCTCCAGCATGTTTGCCTCGAAAAATCTTTTGTAATTCAGACCAAATACGTTCCTTAGATATTTTTTCAATCATCCATTGTTCCTTGATTAATGCATTATGTAATTCTCTATCTAAAGTTAATAATCCATGTTCTCCTCTTTCAATAAATCTGTAAGCTCTAAGGAGCCTTAAACCATCTTCTGCAAACCTCCTTCTTGGGTTACCTACAGACTTTAAAATTAAATTTTTTAGATCGGATAAACCTTCATGAGGATCATACAAAATCCCTCTTGAAAGGTCTATAGCCATTGAATTAATTGTAAAATCTCTACGTTCTAAATCTTCTTTAAGAGAATTTCCAAAAGATACTTCTTCTGGGCGTCGGCCATCAGAATAACTACTTTCAGTTCTAAGAGTTGTAATTTCAAAAATATTATCATTACAAATAATTGTAAATGTCCCATACTTTACCCCTGTAAGTATAATTTTGAAATTTTGCCCCAATGATTCTAAATGAGAGCTTAATTCTAATGGAGAGATTGTTGTAGCTAAATCCCAATCAGCCACATCATTCCCAGATAATAATTCTCTTACTGCCCCCCCAACTAACCAACATCCTCCGTCAAGAATCGCAACTTCCGAAATTATCTCCATTAATTCATGAGGGACCTTTGAAATCCATTCTGATTCATCCCCTGATAGTGAAATTCCATCTAAATCAGCCAACAAGGGTAGACGGGGTATTTGCAATGGCCAATCTTGGGTCACAAACCTTAGGAGTATGGTCTGAGTTATCTTGATTTTGACTAAAAAATAAATTGGGAAGGGTTATTGAGGGGATTTAACAGGAGCCAATGTTACCATGCAATACGAGACTAAGGATGTCGAATTAGTCGACATTAAGTGGTTGAAACCACATGAAGAAGTTCATCAAAAAAAAGTAATTGAATTATTTGAAATGACATTAAGATGGGGCGGATATACCAAACCACTGCTTATTGACAGTGAAACAGGAACTATCCTAGATGGACATCACAGATATGAAGTTGGTAAAAAATTAAAATTAAAATTGATTCCTGCAATAATCACAAATTATTTTGAAGATGAAAGAATTACAGTTACTACCTGGCCAAATTCAAAATTAAAAGAGATAAAAAAGAAAGATGTGATTGATATGGCATTATCAGAAAACCTATATCCCCCAAAAACTAGTAAACATTCTTTATCTGAATACTTGCCTCCAATTATGATTAAATTAGAAGACTTAAAATAAACTATAATCTAGATTTCTTCATTATTTTCCAAAAATCATTACCTTTTCCTTTGAATACTAAAGGATAATCTGGCTTTGGTTTAATCTCTACGTCAACCTGTGAAAGTGTTCCAAAAGACGAAATTGTTATTTTAGCACTAGTATTTGCCCTACTGGTTAATATCTTCTTTAATGATTTAGAATCTGAAACTCTTAATCCATCTATTGCTATTAATTCATCACCCGATTTCATTAAGCTCCTACAAGGAGAGTTATTTTGAAAGGATTTTATCTTTAAATTATTAACACCAAATGTAATCCCCAACCAACCTAATTTTTTTGTCTCTTCTTTCTTTTTAGGCAATATTTCCATATCATAAATTTTTGCTGCTTTTTCTAATGGGGGCCTAACATGATTATGTACAAGGTCGTCTACAAAAATAACCATTTCTTCGCCACCTAATTCTCTTAAACCATCACACAACCTAGACCAATCTAGCCCTTGGTTCTCTGCTGAAGAGGTATCTATGCCGTGTTTTTTCCATAATAAGACCATTAAATCATCTAAACCTGATTTGCCTGCTGATATTTTTCTAAGTTCTGCATCGATACAAAATAATGCTAATTCTCCTTCAAGATAATAAGATATTTGAGACTCTCTTGAATGTGAATGTGGGCGATAAAGATGAATCCATGCTTCATAACTAGCCATTGAAAGGCATTGATGCTGATTTCCATTTCCAGTAAAATGTCTTTCTAATTTTCGTTCCATGTCTGCAAACCAATCTTTATCATTCCATGCTCCTGAACGCCAACATAAAACATCACCTAACCAACTTGTTAATCCTTCAAACCACCAAAGTAAATCTGTATGTATTTCTTCATTCAAATCATAATCTAAAAACTGTATTGGCCTTAATCTCTTTACGTTCCATTGATGTAAAAATTCATGAGAGAATAATGACAATAAATCTCTCCATTCTTCGATATTTTCTCTAATTAATGAAAGTCTAGGCACCATACTTGTTTGAGATCTAAGATGTTCTAAACCCCCTCTAGGCCCATCTGTCAAATGCAATATTGTAAGATAATCTTTCCATTCTGGAGTTCCGAACAAAGCATAATGCTCTGAAACTATTAATTTCATATTTTCAACAAAATCATTTATTCCTTTTTGACTAATTTCATGGCTTCCAGCATCCCATAATTTTAATTTATGTCTACAACCATTTACTTCAAAAGAAATTGCAGCATTTGGATTAGATTCTATAATCCCGTCCATAAATTCATCTCTCCCAATGGGCATCCATTTAGAAATTTGAAGATTGTTTTCTATGAAATCTAAAGTTAATGGAGGCACTTCAAAATCACCTATAGGCATTTGTGATTCTGAACTCCAAGAAGGATTATGGGCGAGAACAACATGATGATTTGCTTTTACTCTTTCTTCTGAAACTCCTTTAGTCACTTCCATCCATGTAAAAGGAGGCATCAAATGCAAATGTGAATTATCCAAATGATTACTTCTTACCGATAATATTGTTGAGAGTAATTTATACCTAACTCTAATCGTGCTTTCATCTCCAAATCCCTTTGGAATTATAACCCTAATTCGATTATGAGAAAATCGTTCAACTGCAATCTTATTTCCTTCAGAATCTATTGCAGTAATATCTTGCATAAATCTAATTGGTTCACGGATAAAATATGATCCAGGAACCCATCTCGGAAATGCTAATTCCAGAAGATTTCCCTCAAAGGGGCCGTTTACCTGTATTTGAACTCCAAGTAATTGTTTACTGCTATCTGCACAAGAAGCTGTATAAATAATTCCACTTGATTCTATACTTGTCATCCTTGAAGCCCCCTAAGTTGTTCCCCTGCTTGTATTAATCTCTCCTCATTCGATTCTTCTAAATTTTCTATAAGTTTACTTAAATCCATACTATTGACCCTACTTTTTAATTTTTCAATAATTTTTATTCTGTAATCTATAGGCACTTCATTATTTATTGCAAGATCATAACGTAATTTAATTGAGCCTTCTGTAGTGGATTTTTTTGCTATCATTGACAAAAATTCCCATTTCTTTTGATCGAAAAGATACGAGATGAGTTTTATCAAATAGTCCCACTCAAACTTCATTAATTCAGATATCATTATTCTTTTTTCGGAAATTTTACTATTATGAAAAATTTCAAAAATGTATAAGTTTTCATTTTTTCCGATGAGTTCTTTTAACTCAAAAATTGTTGCATAAAATCTTATTTTTATATCTTCTGAATTTCTCAACTTATGGATTAATTCATTATGTTTAATTGAATCCAAATTTAAATTTTCCAAGGCTGTTAATCTAACTAATGAATGAGAATCAGAAAAGATTCTATCTATTAAGAAATCATTAGGTTCAAACATTTTCAAAAACCGAACACCTGTTTTACGAACTCTATAGTCTGGGTCTTCTAATACTTCAAGCAGTAATTTGTTCAATTCATTTTCCTGTGAATTTTTTAATTGAAAAGTTCTTACATTAGAACGTACTAAATAATTATCACTTTTTAACAATTCAACTACTATTTGTTCTGATTTGGCAGAAAAATTAGATAATAATGTCGAAAGAAAATATTCGTTTTCTGATGATTTCTCTTCTAATAATCTCTCTATTAATTCAAAATCATCGTCTGTAATCCATTTTTTAAATGCCATTTTTGCACGTTCCCTAAACCATATATCTTCATCTGATAAAAAGGAATAGAAAGAAGGTAATGATTCTTTAACATCGTTTTCAAATAACCAACGAACTGCTTTACGTCGAGTTGCCTCATCATGTGAGTTTAGATTTTTTAATTCGGTTGATTTAGATGGCATCTGCTCATTACTTCCAAGGAGGGGAAGGGTATAATCCCATTTAAGGAATCATATCTTCATATGTTCCAAATTCTTCATCATCTTCATCATAAAATGCACCTGGTTGTTGAAGATTCACTTCACTAAGCATTAAAAATAAGGGCCATAATCTATTCATCCATTCATTTGATTTTTCTAATAATTCCATCATTTCCAAGGGCATCTTATAATTTCCATTTGAATCATAAGGAATAAGGTCGTCAGGTAATGACCTTAAATCTACAATTAAATCATCTAATTTAAATGAGTCTTCCAAAGAAATCATATCTAAATCCTTAGCAATAAATGATACTTCTTCCAATACATCTGCCAATTCAAAAGGACTTGGAGCAGTAGGTTCACTATCTTTGATATCCAATGGTCCAAAAACAACATTACCTAAGTCAGTATCAAAAAAGTTTTCATCTTGTTTTTCTCTTTTAATCAATTTTTGATTTAACCTTCCGCCCCTTGGAAATATTGCAAAACCATCTTCATCAATTCTAGATTCTATCCATGTAGGTAATTTTTCTATTGAACCTGTAACTAAAACTCTACTAATTTTAGAGGGGATATTTGCTGGACTTCTTCCATCTCTACGTAATTTCCTACGCAAGATTATTTCACCATATCCACTAATTTTATGACTTTTACGGGCATGATTAAGAACGTCTACATCATAATCAAGTAAAGTAACTCCTCCTTTATCTCCTATAATCTCCTGTACAAGTGCAGAAATATACCCTCCCTTTGCGCCAATAATCATAACCTCCATCCCTTGATTTAATTCAAGATGGTGTAGCATAGTTACAATCATATGTGGTGCTGAAATGGTCTTAACACCACCTCTTTCGTTTTCTAAAAATACTAATGGTCTATCTTGAAAAAATGATGCTGGACTATTACTTGAAAAACACCTTACATCTACATTCATCATTGCTTCTCTAATCAACAAATTGAATTCTACTCCTGCCAAAGAAAGTCTGGTGAGTAATGAATCCATCTCCTCCATAATACTCCCATTCTAACCGTTAGTTATGAACTCATGGATTATCAAGTGGGCCTGGCCAGAATCGAACTGGCGATCTTCGCCTTGTAAGGGCGACGTCATAAACCCCTAGACCACAGGCCCTTGATGTACTGGCCACTATGCATTCATTCAAATAGAAGTCGGTTAAAATAAATATCAAATTAGAAAATTAAATACTTTGAACATCTCTAAAAAGCATCATAAGTGATGAATATTGGGTAATAATCATGGGAGATGACTTAGTCACCCTTGCATCTCGTCTAGAAAGAAGACTTTTGAAGGGTAAGGCAACTGTAAGTGCTGCTGAATCTTGTACTGGAGGATTACTCACATCTATCTTAACAGATATTAGTGGTTCTAGCTCTTGTTTTAATCAATCATGGATTACTTATTCAAATGAATCTAAAATTATTGAATTAAATGTTGAACCTAAAGCCTTAGAAGAACATGGAGCAGTAAGCGCTGAAGTTGCAATTCAAATGGCAAAAGGAGCTAGGAAAAAATCGAATGCAGATATTGCGATTTCCATTACAGGGATTGCAGGGCCAAAGTCTGATGATTCAAGAAAAAAAGTGGGGGAAGTATTTGTAGGGATTTCTTCAATAATGTATGAAGGAGTAGATTCAAAATTATTTTCTGGAGATCGTAAGCAAAACAAACTAAGCTTTGTTGCATTAGCATTAAGAAATGCAATTGAAATTTGGGATGAATACCATTTAAATAAAAAAGATGAAGAATCTATCCATGAAGATGAAGAAAATGATGAAGAAATTATTGAAGATGAAAATATCGAAGATAATGATTCTACAAGCGTGAATGTTCAAGATAACCTTGAAAACATAAAAGAAGAAAATTGGGAAGATGGAATTATTGAAAATTGGGAAGAGGAGCCTGAAACAGATTTAGATGCTGAATTTATTGAAGAAGCCATTGATGAAAATGCAGGAATTGAAGACATTAATTGGGAAGAACAGGAATAAAATTCATTTTTTGTAGTATTGCTTATTGAGGGTCACTTGTCAACGCCTAATATGGAGCAGAAATGGAAGCAGATTTACACCCGTTTAATGAATGCTTCATTATTAGCTGGAAGAGATGTTAAACAACTATTGCTTGAGCATCCAGACATAGATTTATTACTATCAAAATTGGAATCTAAACAGATAACAGGCATCTTATCTCCAAAAATTTTGGAAGAAATTACTAAAGAAATAAATTTGGGAAAACAAGAACAGAAAACACAAATCGGGAGAACTATAGCACCGATAAACCCTCCTAAAATTAAACAGGCATCTCGGCCTCATGGATTAGAACATTATGACATTTCATTGTTCGAAACAAATGCTAACGAAGTAGATGTTAATTTAGAAGTACTTTTTGAAATTACAGGAAATAGTATTACAGAAGGAAGAAAAGAAGACATTAACTCATTTTTCAATAATAGATTCCAACGAATTAGCGCGATGATTCGTCAACAAGGTTTACCAAATAGACCTATTACTATTTCGAAATTAATTCAAGAAAGAAGAAGTCGTTCAGGTTATTCATCATCAACAACAATTCTTGGGATGGTAAATGACCCTAAATATACAAAAAAAGGTCACTTTATGTTTGTTCTTGAAGATGAAGGTGCTGAAATAGATTGTATTTGCTACAAGGAAGAAGATAACCCAAATCCAATAATTAAAACTGGTTTAATGCAAGATGATGTTATTGCCATCACGGGGTCATTTATGGATAATAATGATATCTTTCGGGTTGATGAATTCCATAGACCCCCATTAAGAAGACACCAAAAGAAAAGTTCAGAAGATGGAGTTAGTGTTGCATTTTTATCTGATATTCATGTTGGTTCAAAAACATTTTTAGAAGCACAATGGATTAAAATGATTGAATGGTTCCATAATGATCCATTGGCTAAAACCATAAAATATCTTGTTTTATCAGGAGATGTTGTTGATGGAGTTGGTATTTATCCTAATCAAGATAAAGAATTAGCAATTAAAGATTTATACAAACAATATTCTAGATTCGCAGAGTTACTTGAACTTTTACCAGAATGGGTAGAATGTGTACTATTACCTGGAAATCATGATGCTGTTAGGCCAGCAGAGCCTCAACCTGCTTTGGAACCTGAAATTCAATCTGACTTTAATTCAACAACATTTGTTGGGAACCCCTGTAGTTTTAGATTACATGGAGTAGACCTATTATCCTATCATGGGAAAAGTATTGATGACTTTGTTTCAATGCCAGAAGTTAGTTACGAACATCCAGTAGAAGCGATGAAAGAAATGCTTAGAAGAAGGCATCTTGCACCTACATGGGGAAAAAAAACACCTCTTTCACCAGAACCTGAAGATAATTTGATTATTGGAAAAATACCAGATATTTTTGTTACTGGACATGTTCATGGACATAATTGTTCAGAGTTCAAAGGAACTACTCTTGTTTGTTCAAGTACATGGCAAGATCAGACTGCATATCAAAGAATGTTAGGTTTTCAACCACAACCTTGTATATTGACAATAGTAAATCTAAAAACACACGCATCTGCAAGTATACCGTTTGCTTAATTAAAAACGTAAGGTAAGATTTTCCGTAAATCTTTTTCTTCAATTATTTTAACTCCTGCATTTTTGAATGCATCTCTAGAATTATCCCTACTTGGATTAAATCCAATGAAATTAGTTCCTTCAACATGCATAGACAAATCAATATCACTATCTCCAATACAAAGTACTTCTTCAGGTTTGAATTTTTTCATTTCAATTAATTTATTGACTATAATTCCTTTTCCTTGACCACTAACTCTAACAATTCCTTCATCTAATAAATATCCTTCATCATCAAATTTAAATCCATTAGCTATCCAATCGTCTACTTTCAACGTGCCTGCAATTGTAGATACAAATATATCTACACCAGCAGAAACTATAGCAACATAAATCCCATTTGTGATTAGTTCAGAAATTACTTCTCTTGTACCTGGAATTAATTTTATTCCTGAATACGCTCTAAACAAATCATTTTGATGTATATTAGGTTGGACTTTTTTCCACATTTGAATATCTAATCTCATAAATTCATGATCTGTAATTTCACCAGCAATAAATTTTTCAAGCAAATTATTATTATCCGTACCAAAATGAGTATGAAGTGTTCTCCAAGAAGATACTGAATCAACCAGCACTCCATCACAATCAAAAATGACGCATTTAATATTAGCAGCCATAGAATCGACCATAGAATTTAATTTTATAAAAAGGGGGCGGATTTCCTAGAGGAATACCTCTAGGAAATCCCATATTCCCATGTTTGTTTCTCAAACACTGTCAGCTATCATTTGATAGATGGTGTTGAACTGTCAACAGACCACTCACCTAACACGTTGGTTTCTCCACCAGCTTGGTAAGCAAGTTGAACAATACCTGTATCAATCGTACCATATACTGGGTGATCGTAGTTTATTCTAAGTACGTCCATTGCACTAAACTCTGCTGTACATCCATCTGTTCCTTCGCCAGCTGAACAATCATACATATCCATATATGTAACAAATGATTCACTATTTTGTGGTGTGAATCCATATGTTTGTGGTTCAGCTATTGTTTGGGTGATGATACAGTATCCTGCTTCACAGTCGTCATTTAAGAACTCAACTTGCACATATACCGCTTGCAATGCAAGTGGATTTTCTGCAGTTGTTACTGTAATTTGCCAGAATCCATCTTCTGATGCTTCAGTCTTAAATGTCAACAAAGGAGTTACTTTAGTGCTTGTTGTAGCTAATTGGCTAGCCCAAACATAAATTACACCAGAAAGTACTACTGTAATAGCAACCATCAAGATTGTTGCGATTACAGGACTTACCGCCGCTTCATTTTCAATTAATTCTTCTTCATCTTCTTCATCACTACGGGAACCTTGTACAAGTGCTGCTGCAAACAGACCAACTAATCCAATAGCCATTAAACTTGGAGCAAATGATGGAACGCTACTTGCAACTCCATACGATACTCTTAATGGTCTATCATTAGTTTCAGCCATATCATTTCCAGAAACTGATTGTTCTAATGTTTCTGAATGTGTTTCATCGTAATTGTATGGTGTTACCTTAACACCTTTACGAGTTAATCCATTCAATGATGCTGCTGATTGTGCATCCAATGTACATGTACCTTGGTTGTCCATATCTCCTGGTTGTGTTTGTGTATCACAAGTATGTACTTCAAGTGAAGTTGTTACTAATTCAGTACCTGAATCAAGAACAAACTGACCTTGTACATCTACTGATGCACCTGGTGCAGGAGGATCTACAATCCATGCTGTGTAATAACAACCGTCACCTTCTTCTTCGTCATCTCCGTAATCATTTGTACTAAAACATACATCAATGCTGTGACCGTGGTCATACATTGCACCATTTTGTGATGCAATTCCATCATCATTGTTTGTTACTTGTACTGTTACAGGGACAAGTGTACCTGGTAATACAGCATCAACTAATTCATAGTTCCAATCTCCTGTAAATCCATAATCAGGCATTTCTTCAGCAATGTTAGCCACTGTCATTGACAATGGTGTTTGATGATGAACATATCCTGCCTCTTTCAATTGTACAGTTAATCCACACGATCCTTCAGTTCCTTGGTGTATACCATTCTCTTGTAAGTAGTCTACTTGATCATCAGGTGCATTTGTAGTTGCATCTGGTACCAATGAGAAAGACACATCTTGATCTCCTGATGTTACACTGTTGAAGTATAGTGAATAATCACAACCGCTGTTAGCCGCTTCTTCAGCTGCACTAACTACTTCATAGTATAATCCAGGGTTAGTTGGATGCATTCTTTCTAGACTTAGAGATAAAGACCCGTCATTATCTGCTGTGTCTTCAATAACTGTATGTGCCCAGGATGTTACTTCTGTTCCATCTCCTGTTGTAATGTAGTTATCTGGACCAAAGTCAAGTATCTTCTGTGGTAGAATGTTTTGCACTTGTAAGTACACTGATGCACCCGCAGCAAATCCTGTGTCTTCACCTTGGTACATTATTCCATTGAAACCAAACAGATCTGTGATTTGTGAAGAAGAACTACAATCGTCTCCATCAGTGAAAGCAACAGCTCCATTAGATGTTACACACATTTGAGTGAAGTGTTGACCTGGAGGTACAAATCCGTTTTGGGATAATGACCAGCCAACTTCTCCGTCCCATGAACCTGTGTCTGTAATACCAACATCAAGTGCATAAGTTCCTGCATCATCTAGTGTAAATTCTGCAACACCATATGAACCAGAAGCCAAACCAACATTTGCTACTACTGCTCCATCACTACCTACTAGAGACATTCCATTTCCATTCCAACCGTCACCATAAGTATCTGTCATGATTACTGTGTATGTACCTGCTTCAAAGTTGAACACTCCGAAATCACCTACACCATAAGGAGCAGATGCTTCCATTCTTCCTGGGAAGTTTTCAGCGTCAGCAAAGATATCTACAGGTGCTATGGTACTTGTTAGAGTCCAGGATGTTTCCCAAACATAACTACCGCCACCAGCTTGTGCAACACATGCATTACAATCGCTAGCAAGTTCAAATACTTCTGATCCTGAACTTCCTGATGAAAGTGTAAATGGACCAGCAACTGTTGTAACTCCGTCTTTTAGAGTCCAAGTGTTACCATTCCATCCGTCTCCCCAAGAATCAGCCATGGATAATTGATACCAACCTGCTGGAACATCCGCACTAATTGCTTGTGTGCTTTGTCCTTCAATTGAAAATGTACTTCCTGCAGTAAAGAAATCCCAAGAGATTTCACTTTGCCATGAACCACCAGTTACACTGATAGATACTTGTGCTGCGTTATCTAGTGTAAATGTTGTAGAACCAGATGAACCCCATCCGCCTCCACCATTACCTGTACAGCATGATGCAGAGAACAATTGTTGCCCTGAGGAATCTGTTAGAACGAAATCATTACCATTCCAACCATCTCCATAGGAGTCAGACATGTCCAATGTGTATGTTCCAGAACAAAGTACTCCAGACCATGCATATGGTGCTCCACCTGATAATGCGCCTACACAATCATCAGTTGGTCCTGTTTCATATCCTGCTCCAGCAACATACCAAGTTCCACCAGAATCTGTTTGTCCATCACCAGTAGTATCTGTTGGGAATGAATCTCCAACATAGGTATATAACGGCCATCCTTGGTAAGTAGATTGTTCTTCACCAAGGCTGTTCGTGAAACTACCAAAGTCATCATCATCTAATGGTGCTTCAACATTTGGATTATCTCCAGCAAAGAATGCTGGCCATGTTGCTTGACATTCTGCAGTACATGCTTGTGTCGGGTTGGATCCGTCAGAATCTCCCCAATAGATGTACAATGTCATACCATCAGCTGTTGTCATATAATCTCCAGTTGGAGAAGATGCACTTAATACATCAAAACTTTCTGATGGTTCTCCAAATGTATGTGCTCCAAATTTACCATTAGTAATATCATTTGCATCAGTTAATGCGCTTGGTAAATCATATACTTTAGACCATTGTGGTGTATCTGCATTGAAGTTTGTAGTATCTGCCCAATCTCTTTGTGCAGATTCTAATCCATTGTGGTTGTAATCAATTCCAGTACTGTCTAATGTTGCAACCATCCATTGGTTTGTTACATCATTGTAATGGTAAACTACGTTAGTACCACAAGGAGATGTTGAATCGAGGTTGTCGATTTGTGCTCCAAGAGCAACTAAATCATCATCATCTAACCAATTATTACTTCTTACAGCTCCATCTCCCGCACATGTTCCTTCATACTCTACTAAGTATTCGTTAACATCTGAGAAATATGTTACGTGAACATCATATGTTCCACCGTCAGCATTTTCGATTCCTGAAATTCCAAGATTCATCATACTTGCTTCATGATGAGTACCATCATCTAAACCAGTCATTGGATCCAATAATGTATAATCATAAGGTCCAAGTGTTACTTGATTAGGTCCTCCACAAACATTTGCATCTGTACCATCAGGCATTACTTCAGCAGGCACTGCTGGAACGAATTCATTAAGAAGTCCTGAGAATTCAGCATATGTCATACATCCTGTATCTAATCCAGTTACTGGGTGTACAAGACCATTATCTGTCTTGAAACCAACATCTTGGAATGTTACTGTATATGACAATGTTACTCCAGGTGCTGTAATTGCTGGCAATGTTCCCGCAAATGAACATTCTCTGTCCATATATGGCAATATTGTCATATCACAAGCCGCTGTTTCTGTCATTACAACAGATCCAGAAGTTCCATCAGTCATTGTCCAATCAATTGTAGGTGCTGTAGATGTTGTTGTTGGTGCTTGACCATTGTCAACACCAGATTGACCATCTGCAAGAGATATCTCTACAATACGTCCATCAGCACGGTATGTATCTACTCCTGTGTAAGGATTGAAATCAGTCACTGTTGGTGGTTGTAGATCTGGAGGTAAAATTACTCCTTTCATATTTATACTATCAATCCACCATTCTTGGTCATAATCACTACGGAAAGCAAATGCAACACAAATCCATTTACCTACATACGAAGATAAGTCAACTTCTTGAGCATTCCATGCATAATTTCCTGGGTTCCCAAGGTTGGCTACTTCATCATATCCTGAATTAACTACATTTCCATTAGCATCTAGTACTTCATCGGCCATTAAATCGCCATCAGTATCTGCACCAACTTCACAAGATCTCTCTTCGTTTTGTTCGTTAACTACAGCTACCTGAATTCCGTGATAAGATACCGCATCCCACCATTGATACCATTGGGAAACATATTCATGCCAATCCATGAATACACCATCATATTGTGTACCCACTTCAATCATTGGCATAACCATGTACTTAGTTTCATATCTAATTCTTGGACTATCGTCTGCCCTAAGAATTCCTTGACACTCAATACCACAATCTCCATAATAATTCCATAAAGCCGACCAAGTTCCACTTTCAGCGGAAGTTTGTATTCCATCACCATCAGAAGAACCAAATTGTAATTCCATTGGCATGTTTAATGCTGCAAAGTCTTGTGAGTATGGTAAATCCATAGGAGCACTGCAACCTACATCCCAAGGTTGTGTTCCTAATGGTTTATCGTCAACACCGTTAACAACTCCTGTGTTCATGCCTATTACAGCTTGACCTCTTGGAGTATCAGGACAAATATCAATTGCTACTCCTTGGTTAGGAGCATATACGAATTGCCCATCATCTGTCTTTGACTCTGGGAAAGCGTCCCATACACCATCGTTATCACTGTCTGGCGGTGTTGGTTGCACATAAAATTGGAACAAGTCTAAGAACATTGAACCACTTGTTGGTGCTGCATTATGGAAGGCAAAACATACGTCTTGTCCATAGAATCTGTCAGGAATTACAAACATTTGTTCTTCCCATGATTGCATACCAAGGCCATAAGGTACTGTATAAATTGGATCAGCTGCGCCGTCTCCATTCAGATCTTCCATCAAATTCAACATGTTTCCAGATCCTGGATCACCAACTCCTGGTTGACAGCTCTTTGTTGATGCATAAATTGCAAATTCTCCAGTATTGTAACCGTAGGTACCATACCATGAAAAGTATTCAATCATCATAGCAAAAGACATTCTGTTACCAAACTCTGAATCTGCAGGAATATGTACTCTAGGGGAAATCATCCAAGCAGAATCTGTGAAATCACTGCTTGTTTCTGCATGAACTATTGATCTATCTCCTTCATACTTACCTGCATTGTAAAGTGAATAAATTTGCCAGTC
>MDSV01013650.1_pt1 | contig 16691 bp, 15 predicted proteins | sample 810851 | NCBI WGS metagenome assembly MDSV01 (sample SAMN05326640, study PRJNA326480) | marine metagenome | isolation source: seawater | place: Atlantic Ocean: North East | collected 2012 | reverse complement strand
GAAAAGATGCAGAGTTTTATGCATTTACAAGAAGCTTAAAGGCATATATTAATTCATTTAAAGAAAAATCTGATATGCTTGTTATAGATCCTGACTCAGAATTTTTTGAATATTTCAAAGATATAAAATAGGTTTTTTTAAAAAATTAAATAAAATAAATATAATAAGAAAATGCCAACCAACAAATGGATACTACCAGAAGGTATAGAGGATATCTTGCCTGAGCAAGCATATTGGCTTGAAATGAAAAGAAGAGAGGTCATTGATACTTTTATTTCATCTGGATACGGGTTAGTAATTCCTCCAATAGTTGAGTATGCAGATTCTCTAATAAAAGATGAAAGCGAAGATTTAAACCTACAGACATTTAAACTTGTAGACCAAGAAACTGGAAAACAACTTGGTCTTAGAGCTGATATAACATCTCAAATTTCTCGTATTTATTCAACTTATGATAATCACAAAATAAATAGATATTGTTATTTTGATCATGTTGTTAGGACAAAAAATGATAGTACAAAAAACTCTAGAGTTCCAATCCAGGTTGGAGCTGAATTAATAGGAAGCAATGAAACTGAAACTGATGCTGAGCTTGTTAAATTAATGCTTAATGTATTAAAAAAGTTTACAAACAAAAAAATATTTTTAGATTTAGGACATGTAGGTATATTTAAAAAGTTAATGGCATTTGCAAATTTAGAAAAAGAACAAGAAAGAGAAATTAAAAATCTTATAAAATGTAAATCTAGTTCAGAATTAAAAATTTTTTTACAAAATTTAAAAATCGATGGATCCTTGAAAGAATGTATTAAAGATTTTCCAAAAATGCACGGTTCAGTTAAAGAAATAAAAAAATACCGAGATCAATTAAAAATTTTCAATAGCGAAATTGAAAATGATATTAATTATATGATTGAATTATCAGCTTTTATCGAGAATGAGCATAATGATGTAATTATTAATTTTGATTTTTGTGAATTAAAAGGGTTTGATTACGAAAATGATATTATATTTAGTGCCTATATAGAAAACGATAGCGAAGAGGTTGCTATTGGCGGTAAATATGATTTAAATTCAAGAGGAATTGAAGGAATAGGCTTTAGCATAGATGCTAGATACCTTTTAAAAAATCAATTTTTAAATAAAAATAAATATAAGCTAACAAATAAATCAGGAAAGTGGTTTGAAGAGGTAGACAATGGCTAATTGTATTGCAATTCTCGGTTCACAATGGGGCGACGAAGGTAAAGGAAAAATAGTGGATTTGCTTACAGAACAATGTGATGCTGTTGTTAGATTCCAAGGTGGACATAACGCTGGGCACACTCTAGTTGTAGACAGTGAAACAACAATTTTACATCTTGTACCATCGGGAATTCTTCATAAAAATGTTAAATGTATTATTGGAAATGGTGTTGTTTTATCATTAGAAGCACTTACTGAAGAAATTGATATTTTAAAAAAAAGTAATATAGATATTGAAGACAGACTACTTCTTTCGGATGGGTGTCCTTTAATTCTTCCTATTCATATTGAGCTTGATAAGGCAAGAGAGTTAAAGAAAGGAAAGAGTAAAATTGGAACAACAGGAAGAGGAATTGGTCCAGCCTATGAAGATAAAGTATCTAGACGCGGTATAAGACTCGGTGATTTAGCCAAGCCCGAAACTCTTTTAGAAAAAGTAAAAGAACTATTAGACTACCATAATTTTATTTTAAATAATTTTTATGCCACAGGTACTTTTGATGAAAATGAAGTTTATGAAAAATTATTAGTTCATTATGAAAATTATAAAAATTATATTATAGATGTTCCAGAATACATTGATTCATTATTAAAAAAGAATAAAAAAATAGTTTTTGAGGGTGCTCAGGGAACACTTTTAGATATTGACCATGGAACCTATCCTTTTGTAACATCTTCTAATACTACAGTTGGTGGAATATTTACTGGATCAGGAGTATCGCCAAAAAACTTAAATTATATTTTGGCAATTGTAAAAGCATATACAACTCGAGTGGGCTCTGGACCGTTTATGACAGAATTATTTGATGATGACGGGAAAAAACTTTCTCAAAGGGGACATGAATTTGGTGCCACAACTGGAAGAGAAAGAAGATGTGGCTGGCTTGATCTTGTGGCATTAAAAAGATCTATAATTATTAATGGGTTTACTGGAATATGTTTAACAAAAATAGATGTTTTAGATAATTTTAAAGAAATTAAAGTCTGTATTGAATATAAAAATAATAATCCTATTTATAAATCATTTGATGGTTGGATGACAGATATCTCTAAAATCAAAAAATATAAAGATTTGCCAATAAATACCAAAAAGTATATAGAGGCTATTCAACAGCATCTTGATGTTCCAATTGATATAATATCAAATGGCCCAGGAAGAGATCAAAATATCTTTGTAAATAAAATTATATAGATTCATTAAATTTACGATATAATTTGAAAAAAATAAAAAAAATTATATTTTATGGTTAATGTCAGAGAAATTAGTGCTCTAATATATAACGATATTTTGTCCAAAAAAGACAATTTAATCAGAGATTGGAATAATCCTAAACAAACAAATACTAAGCACTTAGTAATTGATAATTTGTTGCCTCACGAATTATGTATGAAAATTTATAATTCATTTCCAAAAGATTTAAGTGATTTTTATCAACGAAGCTCGTTTAGGGAAAAAAAGAAAACATCAGCACTTATGAATTTGTATGATGAGATAATAAGTAATTGTTTGTATGCTTTTCAAGAAAAGAATGTGTTAAATATTATATCTGAAATTACCAATACTTCTGATCTTGAGGCAGATGAGAAGCTTTATGCTGGAGGAATATCTGCAATGTCAAAAGGTGATTATTTAAATCCACATATAGATAATAGTCATGACATTAAAAGGCAAAAATATAGAAGATTGAATTTACTATATTACGTAACTCCAAAATGGGAATTAAAAAATGGTGGAAATTTCGAATTATGGGATGAAAATATAAAATTCTCAAAAACTATAGTTTCTAATTTTAATAGACTTGTAATAATGGAGACTACTAGGAAAAGTTGGCATTCTGTAAATAAAGTTGTTACTAATAATATGCGTTACTGTATATCAAACTATTACTTCTCCAAAAAACCACCCACTAATATAAAAGAGAACTATTTTCATGTAACATCTTTTACAGGAAGACCAGGAGAATTCTTTAAAAGAGGGTATGGACAATTTGATAATATGTTGAGAAATATAGTTTCAAAATCTTTTAAATTAGGCCGGGGGAAAAAACTAATTAATAAAAAAAATAAATCATGATTTCATTTATAAATTTACAATTTAAAAAAATAGAATTATATTTTCTTCCACTTGCAGCTTTCTTTTTATTAATATCTACAGCAGCTCTAAATTTTTTTATAGTACTGTCAGTTTGTTTTGCGTTATTAAGAATAATTTATGAAAATGAGTCCGTAATATCTTCTTTTTCACCTGAAATTGCTTTGAGTAAAATAAGCAAAAAATTTATGCTTTATGGAGTTTTAATATTTTTTTTTCTTATTTTATCTTCTTATTACACAGTTGCAAGTTTTGAAAATATATTCATCACATTAAAAAAATATATTAAATTTCTTTATATCCCAATTTTATTTTATTATATAAAAATTCATAAAAATCAATTTTTAATTGTCAAATTTTTCCTCGCAGGAAGTATGGTAGTACTTTTTTTATCTTATTTAAAATTTTTCAATATCGTAAATTTCAATACTTTATATAATTATTTTGATATGAATTTATTTATGACACTAAATAAAGCATCGGTTTTTCAAACTAGTATAGTGCATGGTGCAGTTTTTTCTTTTATATTTTATTTATCAATTTATATGGCAAAAAAATCTAAAAATAATTTGCTTTATGTATTTTCTCTCCTTTGTTTTATTAATGTTGTATATATGAATGATTCCCGTAACTCTTATATAATATCTTTTTTTTTAATACTCTTAGTTATATATTTTTATTTTAATCATAAAAAATATATGGTTACCACTGTTTCTTTATTTTTTATATTCTCTCTTTCTATTTCGCCTATATCTGAAACATTTAATCAAACGGTAGTTGATACAAAAGATGATCTTAGTTTATTAATTAATAAAGACTTTAGTAGCTCAATTGGATTAAGATCTATTTGGGCTATTAACGGTCTGAATAATGTTACAGAGGAACCTCTATTTGGAAACGGCGTTGGCAGTTATGAATATACTATTAACAAGTTTATAGAAAAAAATGAAATAAATGTTGATAAAAAATTAGCTGTTTCTAATAATCCTCATAACGAATTTATTAGCATATCATCGCAGCTTGGCTTATTTGGGTTAATGTTATATATATTATTCTTGGTTTCTTTATATAAAGATTCTAAAAATAAATTTCTTGCTTCTGGTGTTTTTGTAATTATTCTTGTTAGTTCTTTTTTTAATTCTGCTTTATATGACAATGTTTTTGGCTTATTTATAGTTATGATGTTGAGTTTGGTTTATCAAAAAGAATTTAATGAATAAGATTGACAAATTTTTTTAAGAAGGTTATTTTATCTTATTAATTCTATAAAAAAAAATTATGAAATTTAAAAATATAATTTCATCACATATACAAGAACATAAAAACGTTTTAAATTCTTTTAATGATGAAATGATTGAAAAAATTGAAGAGATTTCAACTATTTTAGTTCAAACTTTGTCTAATAAAAATACAATTTTTTGGTGTGGTAACGGAGGAAGCGCCGGAGATTCTCAGCATCTTGCAGCTGAGCTTATAGGTAGATATAAAGCAGATAGAAGACCTTTAAAATCTATTGCCTTAACAACAGATTCCTCAGCCATTACTTGTATATCTAATGATTATTCTTATGAAAAAGTTTTTGAAAGACAAATTGAGGGTTTAGGAGTAAAAGGTGATGTCTTGGTAGCAATTTCTACTTCAGGAAACAGCAAAAACGTTATTAACGCATTGATAAAATGCAACGATATCGGGATAAAATCAGTATGCTTACTTGGAAAAGATGGAGGACAAGCAAAAAGCATTGCGGAACATTCAATAATAATTGACTCTGATTCTACAGCCAGAATTCAGGAAATGCATATAATGATTGGTCAAATTTTTTGCGATCTAATTGAGCACGGGTTATCACTAAAATAAATGTCTATAATAGTCACAGGCGGAGCAGGCTTTATTGGCACAAACTTTATTCTAGATTGGTTTGAGAAATCAAACGAGAAAATAATAAATATAGATTCAGTTACTTATTCGGGAAATATTAAAAATCTAAAACATCTTGAAGGCAATGAAAATTTTGTTTTTTTTCAATATGACATAAATAACAAGGATTTGATCAAAGAAACTTTCTTGAATTATAAGCCAAGAGCAATTATAAATTTTGCTGCTGAATCCCATGTTGATAAATCAATTATTTCCCCAGAAAATTTTATTCATACAAATATTTTTGGCGTCTATAATCTTTTGGAGGTATCAAGAGAATATTGGGGGAACTTAACTTTAAATGAAAAAAGATTATTTAGGTTTTATCATATTTCTACTGATGAAGTATACGGAGATTTAAAACCTGATAGTTTACCTTTTAATGAAGAAAATACATATTTACCAAGTAGTCCATACAGCGCAAGTAAGGCTGCATCAGATCATTTAGTCAGAGCATGGAATAGAACTTTCGGATTACCAACTCTTATTTCAAATTGCTCCAATAATTATGGCCCTTATCAATACCCTGAAAAATTAATACCTCTTTGCATAAATAATGCCCTACAAAATAAAAAAATTCCAATATATGGTGACGGAAAACAACTAAGAGATTGGATATACGTAAAAGATCATTGTTGTGCAATTAGAGAAGTTTTAGAAAAAGGAAGACCTGGTGAAACATATAATATAGGAGGTAATAATGAAAAAACAAATCTAGAAATCGTAAATAAAATTTGTGAGATTTTAGATAAACTTAATCCCAATAATAAATATTCATCCTATAAAAATTTAATAACTCATATTGAGGATAGACCTGGCCATGATAGAAGATATTCAGTTGACTCTACAAAAATTAAAAAAGAGTTAGGTTGGAAGCCTCATGAAAATTTTGAATCAGGTATAGTTAGAACAATTAAATGGTATAAAAATAACCTTGATTGGCTGGAATCTTAATAAAAAATGAAGATTTTATTAATTGGTAAAAACGGGCAAATAGGAAAATCTTTATATAGTAATTTAAAAAAAAGACACGAAATAAAGGCTTTAGAGAGAAAAGATTGTGATCTATCATATGAAGAAGATATAAAAAAAGTTTTGAGTGGCTTGAAAGTAGATTTAATTATTAATACAGCTGCTTATACAAATGTTGAAAAAGCAGAGAATGATATTGAAAAAGTATTTTTAGTCAATTCAAATGCAGTAAAATTAATTTCTACTTTATCAGAAGAAAAAAAAATACCAATAATAAATTTCTCGACAGATTATGTCTTTGATGGGTACAAAAAAGAGAAGTACATTGAATCCGATAAAATAAATCCTCTAAACGTTTATGGAAAATCAAAAATGCTTGGTGAGGAATATACTAAAATTAATGGTAAACATATAATAATTCGAACTAGTAGAGTTTATAGTCCATTTGGCTCTAATTTTATTAGCAAAATACTCAAGCTTGCAGAAAAAGAAGAAGAAATAAAAGTTATTAACGATCAAATTGGTACACCGACTTCCTCAGAATTAATATCTAAAGTGATTAATAATATATTAGAAAAATTTGACATATTCAATGAAAAGAAAATTTATGGAATATATCATGTTGTAGCAGAAGGCTCATGTAGCTGGTATGATTATGCTAGATTAATTGTAGAAGAAGCTTTAAGAAAAGATTATAGGTTAAAAGTTAGTTTAGATAACATTCATGCTATAGACTCTCAAGATTTTAAATCTAGTGTTCATAGACCAAAAAATTCTGTTTTAAATACAGATAAAATAAAATCATTATTATCTATTGATATGCCAGATTGGAAAGAAGACGTTAAGAAAACAATAAAAACAATAATTGAAGAAAAAAGATAATGTCAAATAAAAAGAGAAAAGGGATAATACTTGCAGGAGGAATAGCTTCAAGGCTGAACCCAATAAGTAAATCAGTAAGTAAACAACTTATGCCAGTTTACGATAAACCAATGATTTATTATCCATTATCAATTTTAATGATGTCTGAAATACGGGATATACTTATAATAACGAGACCTGATGATGAACATAATTTTCGAAATCTATTAGGTAATGGCGACCATCTTGGAATAAGTATAAGTTATAAAACTCAAAAATCTCCTGATGGAATAGCACAATCCTTTATAATAGGAGAGGAATTTTTATCAAATTCAAAATCTGCTCTAATATTAGGAGATAATATTTTCTATGGTCCAAATTTAGAAGAATTGTTAAAAAATGCTGATAAGAAAGAAAAAGGTGCTACAGTTTTTTCATATAAGGTAGAAAATCCTGAGGACTATGGTGTTATAGAATTTAAAAATAAAAAAATTATATCTATAACAGAAAAACCAGATCTGCCAAAATCAAATTATATAATTACGGGTTTATACTTTTATGATGAACACGTCGTAGATTATGCTAAATCTTTAAAACCTTCTAAAAGGAAAGAATTAGAAATAACAGATATAAATAAAATTTATTTAGAAAAAAAAATGTTAGATTATGAATTAATGAATGAAACTTACTCTTGGCTAGATACTGGAACACATGACTCACTATTGGAAGCAGGGAATTTTATTTCAAAAATAGAAAAAGAAAAAAGAGTAAAAATTTATTGCCCAGAAGAAATTAGTTATAGAAAAAAATGGATATCTAAAGAACAACTAGACAAAATTTCAAATGAATCAATCAATACTAATTACGGCAAATATTTGAAAACTATTTTGGAGAAAACAAATTAAAACATGAAAATTAAAAGTCTTAAGTTACTTGATGCTTTTTTAATTGAGCCAGAAAAATATTCTGATAATAGAGGCTTTTTTTCTGAAACCTATAACAAAAAAAAATTATCAAATATTCTTAAAAAAGAAATAAATTTTGTTCAGGATAATCATTCATCATCATGTAAAAATGTACTAAGGGGTTTGCATTTTCAAAAAAAACCAAAGTCACAAGGAAAATTAATCAAAGTTATTCGCGGGAAAATATATGATGTAATTGTTGATATTAGAAAGTCCTCTGGAACGTTTATGCAATGGGAGGGAATTGAGTTATCAAGTGAAAATAATACTCAGATTTGGATTCCAGAAGGGTTCGCGCACGGTTTTTTAGCTTTATGTGATAACACTGAGGTTGTTTATAAGGTCACTCAATACTATGACCCTAAGTTTGAATATTCAATACGTTATAATGACCCAAAGTTAAATATCAGCTGGCCAAAAACTTCAGAATACATAATTTCGGAAAAGGATAAAAATGCAGATTTTTTATCAGAAAAAATCTTATTTGAGTAATTATAGCTATTAAAATTATGTATAATTATTTAAGTATAAATATTAAAGGTTAAAATTATGGTTAAAAAAGCAGTAATCTTAGCAGGTGGACTTGGAACACGGATCTCAGAAGAAACTCACTTAAAACCAAAACCCATGATAGAGATTGGGGGTAAGCCAATTCTTTGGCATATCATGAAAATATATTCATCTCATGGAATTAATGATTTTATAATATGTTGTGGTTACAAAGGCTATTTAATCAAAGAATATTTTGCTAATTACTTTTTACATATGTCAGATATAACTATTGATATGATTGAAAATGGTATGGAAGTGCATCATCAAAATGCAGAGCCATGGAAAGTAACACTTGTAGATACAGGAGAAAATACTAATACTGGTGGAAGACTAAAGAGAGTTTTTCCTTATCTAAAAGATGAAGATTCATTTTGTTTCACTTATGGAGATGGAGTAGCAAATGTAGATATTACTTCACTAATAAAATTTCATGAGAAACATAAAAAATTAGCTACAGTTACAGCTGTACAACCTCCTGGAAGGTATGGAGCGTTAAATATTGAAGGGGAACAGTGCAAAGGTTTTATTGAAAAACCAAGAGGTGATGGCGGCTGGATAAACGGCGGATTTTTTGTACTATCTCCAAAATGTACAGAATATATAGATAATGATGGTATTGCTTGGGAATCAGAACCACTAACAAATATTGCAAAAGATGGAGAATTTATGATTTTTAAACACGAAGGTTTTTGGCAACCAATGGATACACTAAGAGAGAAAAATTTATTAGAAGAATTATGGGAAAGTAATTCAGCACCTTGGAAATCTTGGCAATGAATCCAGAATTTTGGAAAGGCAAACGAGTTTTTCTTACAGGGCATACTGGCTTTAAAGGTAGCTGGCTTTCACTATGGCTAAAGAATTTAGGTGTGGATTTAACAGGATATTCTTTAGACTTAGCAGATGAAAATTTTTTTTTTAAAGATGCTGAAATTAAAAATGGAATGAATTCAATAGTAGGTAACATATGTGATATAGATTCTCTTAAGCAAGCTGTAATTAAATCAAATCCTGACATTATAATACATATGGCGGCACAAGCATTAGTCAGAGATTCTTATACTGATCCAATAAATACCTACGAAACAAATATTATGGGGACAATAAATGTTTTTGAAGCAGCGAGGTCTTGCTCTTCTGTTAAAGCAATAATAAATGTCACTAGTGATAAATGTTATGAAAATAAAGAAAGAGAGCAAGGTTATAAAGAAGATGAGCCAATGGGAGGTTATGATCCATATAGCAGTAGTAAAGGCTGTGCAGAATTAGTGACTTCAGCATATAGAAATTCTTTTTTCAATCCTTCAGCAAGCCCTATATTAGTTGCATCAGTAAGATCTGGAAATGTTATTGGGGGAGGAGATTGGTCTAGAGATAGACTTATACCAGATGCAATCAAATCATTTTATAATAACGAGACAGTTATAATTAGGAGCCCAAAGGCAGTAAGACCATGGCAATTTGTCTTAGAGCCACTGAGGGGCTACCTAATGCTTGCCGAAAAGTTATATGATAAGGAAGTAAATTATGCGTCAGGATGGAACTTTGGACCTAGAGACGCAGAGGCGAAAAATGTAGAGTGGATAATAAATGAGCTATGCTGCAGATGGGGAGATAATGCAAATTGGCAATATGAAGAAGAAAGATCTAAAATTCTGCATGAAGCCACATATCTAAAATTAGATGCTTTTAAAGCAAATAATTTACTTAAATGGAATCCTGTTTTAGATATTAACGATACAATAGATTTGATAATAAATTGGTATAAGGCCTATGAAAATAATGAAAATATTAACAAAATATCAGTTAACCAAATAATTAAGTATCAAAATTTATTATAATAAAAAAAGTTTACATAACATATGATTGAAAATATATATAAATTAGTTATCCCTGTATTTTTAATATTTTACGTGTTGTGTAGTTTTTTCTTTATTTTAAATTTTAATATTAATCCCTTAGAATTTGATACTAGAGTTGCGCTTGTTTTAATAGAAAGTTTAATTGTAGATGGAAAAATACTACAACCTTTTCCAGATGGTGGGTCATTCTCTTTTTGTAATTCAGAAAATATTTGCTCGAAAAATCCAGACTATAGTTTTGGAGAGCATATAAGTTCTTTTTCTGCAAACTACACTAGTGGCCTTATAGTCATTTTACCAATTTTACTTATAAGTAAAATTATAAATTTTTTTGTTGAAGTTCCACAGTCTGTAGGTTATTTAATTTTTCTATACTCCATGTCTATGGCTTTTATCACTTCATTTTCTATACTTCTTATTAACTTTTCGTCAAATTTTAGCCTTGAGAAAAAATTTGTATTATGGATACTGCCGATACCAATCTTATGTTCACTTCAAGTATATTCAGGTAATGCAATAGTAGGAGAATACATAGCTTCTATTCTGCTATCCCTATCAATTTTTGCATTATTGATAAGCTACAATATAAAACAAAACAGTAAATTTTATTGTTTTATAGCTTTAATACTAGGAGTTTCCTTTGAGGCAAAAAGTTCAGTTGGTATAATTATTCTAGTATCAACATTATTTTTATTTTATCAAAGTTGGATAAAAGAGAAATCTTTAATTAGAATTATAACTTACGGTTTTTTTGCTATTCTTCCTAAATTGTTATTTTATATTTATGTTTGGAGTACAGTAAATTTTTCAATTCAAGGATTTGTAAATCATTTAGAGGCTTACGGGCGCGTTGCAAAATATAATGCTAATGCATTTTTGGGTTGGCAAGTACCAGACTTATATGGCAATAGTCTTTTTTTTTACGGAGATTTAGAAAGATATTTAATAATTATAGTTTTATTAATTTTAATTTTTCTTATATACTGTTTAGTAAGTAAGAAGTATTCAAATGTTACATTACCTCTTTTTTCAACAATAGCATTATTATCAGCCTTAGTTTACCCAACAATTTTTTCTGCACCTTATCCAAGAATTTTTAGTCCTTTTTGGGCTCTAGTACCGACATGCTCAATTGCGCTTATATTGTTATTTAAAGATTACGCATTAAAAGATAAAAATATTATTTGGAAAAATATTCCAGTAATTCTAATAATATACTTTTGTATTGAATTTTTTGGTGATGTTAAACCTTTACCAAATAATATAACCCTTAGTAGTACAAATTCCTGGAATTTTAATGAAATTAAAAATTACAACAGCGTTGGCAATAATGAGAATATCGACACTGATGGTATTGATAGAAATTTTGAAAAAGCATATCCTAATATTATAATTAACGATACAAAAAATTTTTTAATATATGATTTTTTTAGTATGCCATGGGATTTTTATTTAGGTAGAAGACTAAAAAAAGAAAATATGGCAAAGATTTTAAGTGTTATTGAAAAAGTACCAGAAAATAACTTTGAATCGAATACATTTTTTATATACAGCTGCAGATGGGGCCACTGTAACAGGGAAAATAAATTTAATAGTCATTTACATTTTTATAATGGTGGCAAAAAGATTAAATGCAAATTTATAAAACCTTTCGACAGCGAAGTAAATAATATTAGGCTTTATAGCTGTAAATAGATTTTATATTTTTTTGAATATTACATTTTTGATACTTAAGTCTTTCATAGCTTTTGGCGCAATTAAGATTCCCATCCCCAAAATAGTAGTCAATTGAGTAAAATGTATGGCAAGAGCATAAGCAGCACCTAGCGATACGTCTAAACCTAAAATTTGAAATGCTAAAATTATACTGACCTCAAAAACGCCTATATGACCTGGGGAGGATGGTATTAATATACCAATGCTTACAATACCTAAGCACAAATAACCAATTAAGAAAGGGTTAGGTATGCCTAAGCAGTCCGCAAGATATACATACATCATCCCCTCAATAAGCCAAATAATAAGTGTAAATAAAGATATTTTAATTAATGATATAGAATTATTTATAAATTTAAGTGATTCGAAAACCTTGATAATAATATTTGAAAATATGACGTTTAGAAATTTTTTTGAAAAGATAATAATTTTGTCCTTAAAAATAAAAGCGGAAATAACTAAAAATATAATAGAGAGTAGTAAAAAAGAGATAGTAAGGGCTATTTCATATACATTGCTTATAGTTTCTTTATTAATAAAATATAAAGATACAAATAATAAACTTACTAATACTATTGCATCGAAAATTCTTTCTAAAGCAACAGAGGAAAAACATGATAAAACCGATATATTTAATTTTTTTTTTAAATAATATGCCCGAATAATCTCTCCAAGTCTAAAAGGCAAAAAAGAATTGAAGGAATATCCTACTATAACTGAATAAAATGCATTTTTAAAATCAATATATGCCATAGGTGAAAGCATTACTTTTGATCGAAATCCTCTAGGAAGAAAACCTAAAATATATATTACTGATAAAAAAATAAAATTTGTACTTCCAATATCTAAAATAATAGATTTGGTAATTTCTAAATTAATTTTATTTAATGCCCAATAAACACTTACTACTGTGACAATTAATCCTAAAATAAATATAAATATTTTTTTAAAATTCATATTCAACCTTCAGAAATCATTCATTTATTTGAAGTTAATATATCTGCAATTGTTTTTTGCACTGCTTGAAGTCCTGACATTGAGTTACTCCACCCTGAAGCGTTTAGTTTTTCCATACTTAGTTCTATTCTAGGCACGTCGCCTATCCACCCTTCCTCGGTGTCTTGATACTTGATTGAAGCATTTGGATTCAAGGCATCTCTCACTATTTCAGCAATGTCTTTTACGTAAACATTTGGTCCTTCAACTCCAATATTGAAGACATCAAAAATATTGTGTTTTGGTAAATTTCTAAGATGCAATAGCGAAGAGATTAAATCATCAACATGAAGGTAATTCTTATTTTGCTGACCATTTCCTAAAACATTCAAGATTGTTTTATTTTTTTGTAATTTTTTAATAAGGTCTATTATCACGCCGTGTGTGGCTGGCGTACCTACAACATTTGGGAATCTAGAAATAATGCAGTTTCCACCATGTTTTACTTGAAACGCGCTTAAAATAGCTTCAGAAGCTAACTTCATTCCACCGTAATTGGATATAGGTCTTGTAGGAGTATTTTCAGTTGCTTCATTTAACATTTTTCCATAAACAGCGCTACTAGATGCAAAAATAATATTTTTTAATTCATATTTCTCCATAAACTTCGTTATGTTAATTGTTGTCATCAAAGTTTCATTTAGATCAATGTCAATGTTATTAACACCTTTAAAAATATCTGAGTTAGCGGCCAAATGCCAAATAAATATATCTTCCTTAGCGTAGTTTTCAATTTTTGGAAGTATAGAATAATCCAATGAGTTTATATCTTGGTTATAATAACTAAAATTATTGCTTTCAATACAAAAATCTGAAAATTTAAGTCCCCATATATTTTTGTCAATTGAAACAACGCTTTCCCCATTTTTTATTAGTTGAGAGCAAAGATTCTGGCCGATAAAGCCCTGCCCGCCAAAAACGATATTTATTTTCATTTTTACCTCATGCCATATATGCTAGGCTTTCTTTAAAATTCGTTCTAATAATTATCATTATTTAGCTCGTCTGCCAATATCCAAGACTTTTCAACAACGCCATCGGTATTTAAGTATTCAAATAACGCAAAACGACCTACTGATTGAATACCTAATTTCTTAAAGGCTGATAAAACAGTATCTGTATTTTTTCTGCAATCTAAATCATGAATAATATAAGCATATTTTTCAGTTAGAATTTTACTATCAACAATACTTTGTTCTTTAACAAAACCTAGCTTACCTAACCCTTCTATTGTGGCTTTTAGAATTTCTTTATTATCTAGCCTGCTTAAAGAACTTTTTGGCCTGAATGTAATTTCTGCCATCAATATTGTTTCTCCATTTTTTCCAGCATAGTTTTCACCGAGAAAATTTAACTTTGATAATCTATGAAAAATTACATCCTCTTGAGGTATATACAGAGCAAAATTGTCTCCAATGGTGTCCTCTTTTGCTGCAATCATAACAATATGTATCGAATTATATAGTAAGTTATCTATAGTACTTTCAATTTCTTTAGGTAGTTGAATCAAATTTTTAAATTCATGTATTGGTGCCGTATTAATAAGTCGATCACCAATGATGGTAGTTCCATCTAATAAGGACACTTTCCATTTTTCACTCTTTTCAATAGACAAAATTTCAGTGCTTAACATAATTTCATTTAGATTATTGTGGGCACGAAATTCCAATTCGTACTTGTCTATTAGTGACTGGAAACCACCGCTGCGGGGATAATGATAATATAACTGATGAAGATAGCCTTCTGTTGTTTGTCCAGAGGAGGATTTTATAATATCTTCAGCCGGAGGTTTTGGAATTCTTTCAACCATTTGAGTATCAAGACAAGATGGATCAAATTTCCAAATTTTTTTATTATAAGGAATTAAGTATTCATCACAAATACCTTGGCCAAATGTTTTTAAAAAAAACTGCTGCATATTGCTATAGTCCATTTTTTCATATGGATTATTCAAAAACTCATTCAAACAATGGAGATTGATTTTCTTTGGTAACGATGACAAGTCATTTTCAAAAGGATACTTAACGTAACGATTGTGAATGTATATTTGGTTAGATCTTTTGATCTTATTAGTTGGAACCATAGAACTATGTTTTGTTAAAACTTCTTCATTTTTAGAGAAAATAATGTGTGGTCCTACGTCAAATTTTGTTCCACAAAAATCATAACTCCTTGATAAACCGCCTAAAGTTTTTTCACGTTCAATGATAATCGAGTCTGAGCTAAGACGTCCACCTAATGATAACCCAGCAATACCACCGCCAATTATTATATTTTTATGATGTTTTTGAGCCATTTTTTTCTCTGAATGTGTCTATTATGTATAGAAGATTACACTAACTAGGTTAGGATTTATAATTACACTTATTAAGTGTATGCTCAATTCCTTTTATGGTTTGAGTATATCATAATCAATAAACGTATCAATTATTCCATTTTCCATTGCAGATAATTCAGCAAAAAAATATTCACTGCAATAAAACTGGTGGATAATATATTACAATGATATTATTTAAACAATTGAAAAAAATAAAAATTTTATTATTAAAAAAAATAATAATGAGAGTTAGGCGAAAACTCCTAAGATTAATCAAATATTATAGGCACATGATGAATTTAGCATGGAAGCTAAAATTTTCACTTGAGAACGGATTGAAACACTATATTGAAAATTTTTAAAATAGTTTAAAATGAAAGTAATTATACCAGCAGGTGGAAAAGGTACTCGTTTAAATAGTATTTTAAAAGGCCTCCCAAAGCCTTTAGTAAATATAGACGGTGATCCTTTATTAATTCATACAATCCAACTTTGTAAAAAATATGGTTTGACTGATATTAATCTTCTTCTTGGCTACAAACCTAATAAAATAATTGATGCGTTAGGCGACGGATCAGATCTTAATGTTAAGATAACTTATCATTTAGAGGATAAACAGCTTGGTACAGCTGGCGCTGTAAAAAATATAGAAGATACAATAGATAATGATTTTCTCCTAATTTATGGAGATATATATTTAAATATGGATCTTGAAAAACTTATAAATTTTCACAATTCAAAAAATAGTAATGGCACATTGGTTTGTCACCCAAATAATCACCCTCATGATAGTGATTTACTAGAATTAAATGATGATGATGAGATCATAAATTTTATCCCAAAACCGCACGATGAGAATACATATCATAGAAATTTAGTAAATGCAGGTATATCCGTACTAAATAAAAGTATTTTAATGAATATAAAAAAAAATACATATTATGATTTTGGTAAAGATATTTATCCAAAGTTTATAGGAAAAAAATTATATGGCTATAATACACCTGAGTATATTCATGATATTGGCACGCCTGTACGTTATAAAAATGTTTTGTATGATATAAAAAAAAATCTTCCTGAAAAAATGAATTTAAAAAATAAAAGAAAAGCTTTTTTTATTGATAGAGATGGCACAATAAATAAATATATTCCTTTTATTGATAAAATTGAAGACTTTGAGTTATTAGAAGATGTAG
>MDSV01228158.1_pt1 | contig 16692 bp, 16 predicted proteins | sample 810851 | NCBI WGS metagenome assembly MDSV01 (sample SAMN05326640, study PRJNA326480) | marine metagenome | isolation source: seawater | place: Atlantic Ocean: North East | collected 2012 | reverse complement strand
CATTTAAACTATGAGTATGTAATATAAATTATAATATTGCATTATTTAATTATTATTTGTGGCTTAATTTAGAATTATATGAACTTGTTATCATCTACGTATATTTTTAGTTTTTTTACTTTAATAAGTAGAATTTTAGGCTATCTCAGAGATATATTAATTGCAATATTTTTGGGTGCATCAATTTATGCAGATGCATTCTTCGTAGCTTTTAGACTTCCTAATACATTTAGGCGCTTATTTGCTGAAGGCACTTTTAATGCAGCTTTTATACCAGCATATACAAAAGAAAAAATTGAAAGCAAAATCAAAGGCAATAAATTTGCAGACGACGTATTTAAATTTTTAGTTTTAGTTTTGTTTTTTATAATTTTGATCGTAGAAATATTTACTCCTTATATAGTTTATCTAATAGCTCCGGGCTTTTTTGAGAATTCTGTAAAATTTAATCTTGCGGTCGATTTTACAAGAATAACCTTCCCTTTTTTGCTATTTGTATCATTGTCTTCTTTTTTTTCCGGCATTCTTAACTCTAATAATAAATTTGCAGCTGCAGCTGCAGCGCCAATTATTTTAAATGTAATTTTGATATTTAGTTTATTGATTTCATATTATTTTAAATTTAATTTTGCAGAACAATTGTCTTATGGTGTTACCTTAGGAGGTATAATTCAATTAATCTTTTTAATATACTTCACTAAAAAATTTTATACACCTAGTTTAAAATTTAAGATTAATTTAAACAAAAAGATAAATTACTTTTTTAAAAAGTTATTGCCAAGTATTTTATCGTCTGGTGTTAATCAAATAAACATACTTGTAGGAACAATTATTGCTTCTTTTGAAGCTAGCGCAGTATCTTACTTATATTACGCTGATAGAATTTATCAAATCAATCTCGCAATAGCAGGTATAGCAGTCGGTACGGTTTCTCTACCTGTTTTATCAAAAGCTTTTAACCAAAAAAATATTAATAAGATTTCTAAAATTCAAACTAAATCAATTGAATTATGTTTACTATTTTCCATACCTGCTAGTTTAGGTTTAATTTTGGCATCTGATGAAATTGTTAATGCTTTATTCGGCTATGGTTCTTTTACTATTGAAAACGTGGAAATGACATCGTTAGCTTTAAAATATTTTGGTTATGGAATTCCAGCTTTTGCATTAGTAAAAATTTTATCAAATTTTTTCTTTGCTAGAAATAATACAAAAACTCCATTTTATATTTCAAGTCTAATTGTAATTATAAATATTTTGATAAGTATTTCTCTTTTTAATAAAATAGGATTTACTATTATTCCCATAGCAACATCAATATCCACATGGATTGGAGTTCTTATCTATCTATATCTACTTTATATTAAGGAATTTTTAATTTTGAAAAATTATTTATTAAGAAACATTTTGAAAATAGTTTTTAATACAACAGTAATGTCACTTATTCTAATGTTTGCCTTAGACATTTTTTCAGAATATTTTGAGTATTCTTACAAATATAAATCAGTTTATTTGTTGATAATTGTTGGTTTTGTTGCAGGTTTTTATTTGATTTCATGTTACTTATCAGGAGTATTAAAAAAAGAAAATTTTAAAACAAATTAAACAAGATGAATGATAAAAAAATAGTTTTCTCCGGAGTTCAACCTAGTGGAAATTTACATTTGGGAAATTATCTAGGAGCTTTAAAAAATTTTGTTTCTTTACAAAAAAGTATGGAATGTATTTATTGCGTAGTTGATCTTCATGCAATAACCGTTTTCCAAAACCCTGATGAATTAAAGAAAAATATTTTAGAAACGACAGCTAGCTTTATAGCTTCAGGGTTAGATGATAACAAAAGTATTATTTTTAATCAATCATCAGTATCAGGACACTCGGAACTGGCTTGGATTTTAAATTGTGTTTCAAGGATTGGTTGGCTTAATAGAATGACTCAATTCAAAGATAAGGCAGGTTCTGATAAAGAGAAGGCTAGTGTTGGTCTTTATATTTACCCAAATTTAATGGCAGCTGATATTTTATTATACAAGGCTACTCACGTGCCTGTTGGAGCAGACCAAAAACAACATTTAGAATTATCAAGAGATATCGCGCAAAAATTTAATAAAGATTTTAATTGTGAAGGTTTTTTCCCTTTGCCTGAACCATTGATATCTAAAAGCATTGCAAGAGTAATGAGTCTAAGAGATGGTACAAAAAAAATGAGTAAATCTGAAGAGTCTGATTTTTCGAGAATTAATTTAAAAGATACCGCTGATGAAATTAAAAAAAAAATTAAAAAAGCAAAATCTGACTCTGCAGTGATACCTGATAATTTAAAGGCTTTAGAAAAAAAACCTGAAGCTCTTAATTTACTTAATATATATTCAGAACTCTCAAAGATAGATCTTGAAAAAGTTATGAGCGAGATGTCTGGTAAAGATTATTCTCATGTTAAAGAAAAACTAACTGACCTACTCATAAATGAGATTTGTCCTGTGGGAAAAGAAATTAAAAAATTAATGGACGATAAGACGCATTTATTGCAAATTTTAAAGAAAGGCAGCGAAAAAGCTAGGATTAAAGCTGAGGAGAACCTAAAAAATATTCGTGAAAAAGTCGGTTTGTTGTAATATAAATTTCTGATGATACAAACCGAAACAACGCCAAATCCTGAGTCTCTTAAGTTCCTTTCAGAGAATATAATTTCGTCAATAGGAACAGAAGAATTTCGTAAAAAAGACATAGGTAAAATAAAAAATTTATTCATTAAACAGCTTCTTGATTTTAGAGGTGTAGATTTAGTTTTATTGTCGAAAAATTTTCTTTCTGTTAAAAAAACAAAAGAAGTTACTTGGGACGAGCTAAAACCAATGGTAATTTCACACTTAAATCATTATTACGAAAAAAATAAAAAACCAATTTTAGATGAGGCCCTAGAAAGCGATTCAGTTGAACAAAATGACATAGTGCTAAGAATTAAAGAAGTTCTGGATAGTAAAATTAGACCAGCGGTAGCAAGAGATGGGGGAGATATAAAATTTAAGTCATTTGAAGACGGTGTAGTTAAAGTTGAGCTTCAAGGAGCATGCTCAGGTTGTCCAAGTTCATTAATGACTTTAAAACAAGGAGTTCAAAATTTGTTAAAACACTACGTTAAAGAAGTTAATTCAGTAGAAGCAGTTTAAATATGAAAAAAAAATTAAGCTATAGAGATAAACTTATTGAACTTTCCAAAATCTATAACGTAAAAGAGGTTCAAGATTATATTAAAAGAAGAAAAAATTTAACATCTGGCCAATTAGAATTAATTTTGAAGAAAAATAAAATCATTATACCTAAAGAATTTAATACAAGTTTTTTTAAAGAGAATGTTACTAAACCAATTTCTAAATTTTCAAGACGTATTGGTGACTTAAAAGAAGACTCCTCAAAAACTGTTAATAAAGTCTCAAGAAAGATAACTTACTTTAAGGAGGATAGCTCAAGGTCAATCTCAAATTTTATTTACAATCTTTGGAAATCAGTTGGTAAAGTTGGTATAGAGTTTTTAAATATTCTTCCTAAGCTAGCACGCACATATTACAGTTTCTTTACTGACTTCTTTACTGAATTGTTTCATGGAATTTATAGTCAGCAAGTAAATAAAAATAAAACAGGTCGCGTAATTTTAGGATTTTTTATAATCGTGGGCACGCTTACAATTATAGTTTCAGGAGTAACTACCTATAAAAATTTAGATAAATCTAGTAATAATGAAATTGTTTTAAAGACATTAGAAAAGAAAGATACAAAAAAAGATATTAAACCGAAGAAACCAGAAACTAAAAAACAAGAAACTAAAAAACAAGATTTAAATATAAAAAAACAACCTAAAAAGAAAAAAGAAAAAACAACTGAATTAATTTTACCAGACCTTAATTTAAAAACTGAGACAGTTTTAAGTTTATTCAAAGATGTCAATTATGACTTAAATAAAGTAAGATATGAGAAAAAAGTCAAACCAATTTATTTTACACAATTTCCCAAAGATTTAGATGAAATTCAAAGTGTTAAACTTAAAAAGGAAACTTTTATCAAAATAGTACTTCCATTAATTGTAGCTGAAAATGAAAAGATTTTAGATGATAGATCTAAATTATTAGAAATTTTATCTAGAAAAATTACATCGGATAAAGAAAAACAATGGCTACGGCAAAAGTTTTTAGAATATAAAGTGAAAAAGGGTAACGTTAACGAATTAAAAATTAGAATGGATATTATACCTACATCAATTGCCTTAGCGCAGGCGGCAAAAGAAAGTGGCTGGGGCACTTCTAGATTTGCTTTAGAAGGTAACGCAATTTTTGGACAATGGACATGGAGTGGATCTGGTATAGCTCCATTATTAAGAGACAAAACAAAAAACCATAAAATTTTAAAATTTCCAATTTTAAGAGCATCGGTAAAAGCATATAAAAATAACTTAAACACTCACAAAAGTTATGCGAAGTTTAGAGAAAGAAGAAAGACTTTGAGAGATAAAAAAAAGAAGCTTACTGGATTAGAGCTGACAAAAACATTAGAAAATTACGCTGAAACTGGAAATGAATATGTAAAAATAATTAATCAAATTATTACTCAAAACAGACTATCAGATTTTGAGCCAGTAAGACTTACGAGTTCAACTGAAAAAAAAGAATTGAATTTATAAATTTATTTTTCGGATATAACAAACTGAATACCCAGCCATCGCCAATAACCTTTAGCTTCTCGTAAAGAGCAGTTTATTCGACCCCTTTCACCAACAAATTTATCTTTTAATTCAATCTGAATTTCATTCGAACTTATAAATTTTATTTTAGACTTTCTCCACTTATTACCCTCATTTGAATAACAACTAATTTGATTTATATTCTTTACATAATCATAAAATTTGACTTTGACTTGTGGCGGATTATTCTCGGGACTTAAATACTTTTCATTTGGTGAAATTTTTTCATACTTTAAAGGCAAAGTTCTAATTAATGTCTTAAATCTTTCAATTTCACCGTATTTTTCGTTAATAGGGAATCGCGGAAGCTCATATAAATCTTTTGTCTCATCGATTACTCCTGAGTGTTGTCCAAACGCAAATTTAAAACCCAATTCAATAATAATCTTCTTAAATTCTAGGCTGTACTCCCCAAAAGGATATGAGAAAAAATCAGAATTTTTCCCCAACTTGTTTTTAAAAATATTTATCGATGTATTGATATCATTTTTAATAGTCGATGCATCTTCTTCAACAAGATATTCATGTGAATGACTATGATTTCCTATTTCAACAAAATCTTCTTTGTGAAGTTCTAAAATTTGTTCCCAATTCATATAATTAAAGGTTCCTACCTCTCGTGTATTCACGAATAGAATAAAAGGAATTTTTTTTTCTTTTAAAATTGGCCACGCGTTTTCATAAAAAGATAAAAATGCATCATCAATCGTTAGTAAAACTTTTCTCTCTTTTTTAAGTGATGTAAGACTTGTTTCAAAATCTTTTGGATTAATAAATTTGACATTTTCGTTTAAAATTATATCAATATGATTCTTAAAATCTTTAATTTTGATATTTGTTGAAGGATATTTATTTTCGTTAAACCTATGGTACATAATACTCACAATTCCAAAATCATCTATGTCTAAAGCCAAAGAACTCGAATAAGATTTGTTTTGAACAAAAAGAGAAATTATAAATAGAAATATGATTAATGACTTTTTAATAATTGATTGCACTGGTAAAAACGACAAAATTGGGTTGAAGATAAAAAATAAATTCTTTGTTCATAGTTTTCAATCTAGTATTCAAAATAACGAAATATTAGTAACAACAATATTAAATTTTACTACCAAGCACAAAGTAAAAATAGATGAAAATTTTTCAATTCTTGTTAATAGTGGTCCAGGTAGTTTTTCATCAATTAGAGTAGCTATTTCAGTTGCTAAAGGAATAAAAATATCAAAAAGCACAAAAATTTTCGGTTATAAAAGCTCAGATTTAACTCATTTTAACCTTGAAAACATTGAAATTTTAATTAAAAAAAATTTAACAGAAAAAAATTTGATTAAACCAATATATTTAAGTTAAATTAAAATTATGAGTAGTATTGAGGAAAAATGTAAAGAAAAAGGAGTTAGACTTACTGACCAAAGAAAGGTAATTGCTAAAATTCTTTCAGAGTCTAAAGAGATATACGGATCTAAAGATCATCCGGATGTTGATGAGTTACATAAACGTGTTACAAACATTGATGACAAAATAAGTATAGCTACAGTTTACAGAACTGTGAAACTGTTTGAAGAAGCTGGCATTTTGATAAAACATGATTTTAAAGCAGGTAAAGCTAGATATGAAATTAATGATGACCACAATCATTTAATTGATATTAATAGTGGTGAGATAGTAGAATTTGTCGACAAAGATATAGAAGCCTTACAAGAAAAAATTGCTAATAAATTAGGTTATAAACTTGTTGATCATAAATTAGAACTTTACGGTTCAAAAATAAAAAAATAACTTGTCCAAAAAAATATTTATTAAAACTCTTGGCTGTCAAATGAATGAATATGATAGTAATAGGATTTTAGATCTAACAAAAAAAATTAATTACAGTTCAACAAATAATCTCAAAGACACAAACTGTTATATTCTTAATACATGTCACATCAGAGAAAAGGCAACAGAAAAGGTTTATCATGATATCGGTAGATTGAAAAAAGAGTTTAGGAATAAAAAAAAACCTTTAGTTATAATTGCTGGTTGTGTTGCTCAAGCAGAAGGAGAGTTGATATTAAAAAAGGAAAAATATATCGACGCGGTTGTAGGCCCTCAATCTTACCACAAAATTAACCAAATTATATTAAACTTAGAAAATGACACAAAAAAAATTAATCAAACAGAGTTTGAGCCAATTGAAAAGTTTGATGAATTAAATTTAACAAAAAATTACAACACTAAGGTCTCATCATTTATTACAATACAAGAAGGATGTGATAAATTTTGCAAATTTTGTGTTGTTCCTTATACAAGGGGTCCTGAACATTCTCGTTCTTTTAATGATATAATAAATGAAACAAAACAATTAGTCGACGACGGCGCAAAAGAAATAATATTATTAGGACAAAACGTAAATGCCTATAGTTTTGATAACTGTAAACTTTCAGATTTACTTTATGCTTTAGAGGATATTAAAGATTTAAAAAGAATTAGATACACAACATCTCACCCTAAAGATTTTACAGAAGATTTAGTTGAGGCTCACGCTAATTGTAAAAAATTAATGCCACTTTTACACTTACCAGTACAAAGTGGGTCAACAAAAATATTAAAAAATATGAACAGAGGTCATTCAATCAATGAATATTTAAAAATAATTAAAGAACTAAAAAATAAAAATCCCAAACTAAGATTTTCAAGTGATTTTATAATTGCATATCCTGGTGAAACCATATCAGATTTTAATGAAACAATGTCTTTAATGAAAAAAATAGAATTTATAAACTCCTATTCATTTATTTTTAGTCCTAGACCTGGTACACCGGCGGCAAATTTAAAGCAAGTAGATTTAATTACAGCAAAAAAAAGATTATTTGAATTTCAAAATTTGGCTGATCAAATTAAAAAAAGATACAGAAATAAGTTGGTTGGTTTTAACTCTAAAGTTTTATTTGAAAATAAAACAAAATATGAAAATACTTTTTTTGGTAGAGATGAATATTTCAATTCAGTAATTGTTAAAAGCAAACACGATTTAACAGGGACTATTAAAGATGTTAAAATTAATAGTTGTAATCATAATACTTTGTTCGGTGATTTAACCGAGGAATTAAAAAAAACAGAATACGCAGCTTAAATATGTCGGAAATATCAAAATTAGATAGAATTCTCATTATAAAAAAATTAGACAAGAAAACAATCAATATTCAAATAAATAATAACGAAATGTTAATGTCCATAGTAGGCGAATTTGATAAAAATATTAAAGAACTTGAAAAGTTAACTGAAACAAGTATTTTTTTTAGAGGAAACTCTATCACATGTAAAGGCAAGGAAGAAAACTTAAGAATTTTTTCTACGGCAATTAAATTTCTTATTGACAAATACAATCTGACAAATTTAATTGAAAAAAATGATATATTGTTATCAGTGAAAAAAGAAATAAAACCTGAAATGTCAAATGTAAAATCTTTTAAGCAAGTAATTAAAACTCCAAGAAAATCAGTTATAGCCAGATCAGAAAAGCAATCCGATTATATAAAAGCTTTGAAAGAAAATGATATTATTATGTCCTTAGGACCCGCAGGAACAGGAAAAAGTTTTCTAGCAGTCTCAGTTGCAGTAACTTTGTTAATGGAAAAAAAAATTGATAGAGTAATATTATCTAGACCGGCAGTCGAAGCAGGAGAAAAATTAGGTTTTTTACCAGGGGATATGAAAGAAAAAGTAGATCCTTATTTAAGACCTTTATACGATGCATTGTATGAACTTTTTGGGGCAGATAAAATCGATAAGAAGATAGAGTCAGGAGAAATTGAAATAGCTCCTCTAGCGTTCATGAGAGGAAGAACTTTAAAAAATTGTTTTGCAATTTTGGATGAGGCACAAAATGCAACAGAAACTCAAATAAAAATGTTTTTGACTAGGATAGGCGAAAATTCTAAATTAGTTGTAAACGGAGATCCTTCTCAAATAGATTTGATTAACAAGTCACAGTCTGGCTTAACAAAATCAAAAAATATACTTAAGGATCTGAGCGAAATTAAGATTATAGAATTTGATCACAATGATGTCGTAAGACATCCTCTAGTTTCTAAAATTATCCAGGCTTATCAAAAGAAAAGCACTGATGATAAAAATTAATGTACATTTAAATAATACTCATTGGAAAAAGTACATCAAGAATCCAAACACATATATAAATAAAAAAATAAATAAGATAAACAAAAAAGATAAAATTTATAAGAAAAAAATTTTCTCTTGCTCACTTTTATTGTCAGGATCAGATCAAATAAAAAGACTGAATAAAAAATTTAGAAAAAAAAATAAGTCAACTGATGTTTTATCTTTTCCATTTCATACCAAAAAAGATTTAATTAAAATTATTAAAAAAGAAAATGATATTTATCTTGGTGATATAATTGTAAATTTTGAAAAATTAAAAAATAGAAATGATAAAATTAAGTTTAAAAGAGAATTTGATTATTTATGGATTCATGGCCTACTACATCTATTTGGGTATAAGCATAAATTAATTAAAGATTTTAAAAATATGAAAAAGGTAGAAAAAAAATATTTCAATTACATAAATTGATGTTTGAAAAAATTTTAAATAATAGATTTATTGTACTATATATAGCCCCCTTTTTTTTAGGGTCTTTAACCGTATTTTCTTTTCAGCCATTTAACCTATCTTTTATAAATTTTTTTTTATTACCAATGTTTTTTTTACTAACAGTATATGTAAATAAAAAGTCAAAAAGCACTTACAGAAAAAAACCGTTTAAAAGAAATTTTTTCTTGTTAGGATTTATATTTGGATTTGGTTTCTATCTCAGTGGGATATTTTGGATAGCACACTCATTAACTTTTGATGAAAGTTTTAAAATTTTAATTCCAGTTGCAATTTTCGTTATACCACTTTTTCTTGGACTTTTTTTAGGAATAACAATATTAATTATTGGACCATTTCTTAATTATAATTTTTCTTCATTACTTTTATTTTCTGGTTCTATTGCCTTATCTGATTTTATTAGAGGAAAAATTTTAACTGGTTTTCCTTGGAACATTTGGAGTTACAGTTTGTCTTGGTTTACAGAAATTTTACAAATTCTTAATAAGATAGGGTTTTATTCTTTTAATTTGATTGTAATTACAATTTTTTCTATTCCTGCAATACTTTTTTTTAAGAAAAAAAAATCCTACAAATTTATAATTTTAAGTTTTACTTTTATTGTTTGTTTTTCGTCTTATATTTATGGAACATTTAAAATAAACACCAATCAAGCATTATTGAACTATCTAAATCAAGATAATAAAATTTTTACTAAAATTGTCTCGCCAAATTTTGAATTAGTTTATGACACCCAAATTTCAGAAATAGAGACAAAAATTAAAAAATTAATAAAAATTAGTGAACCAGACTCAAACAAAGAAACGTTATTTGTATGGCCAGAAGGTATATTTGCTGGTTATAATTTAGAGCAAATTTCAGAACTAGGTTTTCTTATAGAAAAAAGCTTCAGCAAAAATCATTACATCCTATTTGGTATTAATACATTTAATGAGGATAGATCAGCTTACTTTAATAGTTTAGTTATAGTAGATAACAAGCTTAATGTATTGAAAAAATATAATAAGATCAAATTAGTTCCTTTTGGTGAATTTCTTCCATTTGAAAATTTTTTAAATAAATTCGGCATTAAAAAGATAACAGAGGGGCATGGTTCTTTTTTAAAAGGAAAAACTCAAGAGAATATAATTCTTAAAAATATGAATATTTTACCTTTAATTTGTTATGAAGTTATTTTTACCGAACTTATTCAAAAAGCTGATAACAAAACTAATTTAATAATAAATATATCAGAGGATGGTTGGTTTGGAAGGTCTATTGGTCCGTATCAACATTTTGCTAAAGCAATTTTTAGATCAATCGAAAACGATACGTTTCTTTTAAGATCAGCAAATATGGGAATTAGTGCAATTATCAATAACAAAGGCGAAATAGTCAAACAATTGAATGTTAATGAGGAGGGAAATATTGAGATGAATATTCCTTTGATAAAATCAGAATTTAAAAACAAAAATGATTTGATATTTTTTCTCCTTTTATTTACATATCTTATAATCTTTTTGATATTTAAAAATAAAATAAATGGAAAATAATAAATTTTTATTTACTAGCGAGTCAGTTTCTGAAGGTCATCCAGATAAAGTATGTGATAGAATTTCGGATATGGTTGTAGACTCATATTTATCTAAAGACCCTTTTTCTAGAGTAGCCTGTGAAACACTTACAACCACGAATAAAGTAGTTTTAGCAGGAGAAATTAGGGGACCTAAAATTGAAAAAGAAGAAATTATAAATAAAGTACGAGAGTGTATCAAAGACATTGGTTATGATCAGAAAGGATTTAGCTGGAAAAATACTTCTATAGAAACATACTTACATGAACAATCTGCAGATATAGCCATGGGAGTTGATTCTAAGGATAATAAAGACGAAGGAGCAGGTGATCAGGGGATTATGTTTGGTTATGCTTGCACTGAAACTGATGACTTAATGCCAGCGCCAATCTTTTACTCACATAAAATTTTAAGATTAATGGCAGAAGATAGAAAAAAGAGAGTTTTGCAAGGAATTGAACCAGACTCTAAAAGCCAAGTTACAATGCAGTATGAAAATAATAAGCCAATTAAAGTAACTTCAGTAGTTGTATCCACACAGCATTCAAAAGATCTTAATCAAGAAAAAGTTAAACAATTAATAATTCCATATATTAAAAAATCTATACCAGATGAATTAATTAAAGATTTAGACCCTAAAGAAATTTATATTAACCCTACTGGCCAATTCATAATTGGTGGACCCGATGGAGATACTGGCTTAACAGGAAGAAAGATCATTGTAGATACTTATGGTGGTGCAGCACCTCATGGTGGAGGAGCATTTTCAGGAAAAGACCCAACAAAAGTTGATAGATCAGCAGCATATGCAGCAAGATATTTAGCTAAAAATATTGTCTCAGCCGGTGTTTCTGAAAAATGTTTGATACAATTAGCTTACGCAATTGGTGTATCTAAACCGCTATCAATTTTTATTAAACTTGCAGAAGGTGACGAAGAGAAGGTTAGTAGTATTAAAAAGATTATTGATCAAAATTTCAACCTCTCTCCAAGAGGCATTAGAGAAATGTTGAAATTGAACAACCCAATTTATGAAATAACATCAGCTTACGGCCATTTTGGACGAAAACCAACAAATAAAGGTGAATTTACTTGGGAAAAAACAGATAAAACAAATTTATTTAAATTGTAATCTTGAAAAAACCATAATTTTCAATTAAAAAAACTATATAACTGGAGAATATCAAAATGGGCACTAGCCCATTTTTTTTTAGGAGAAACAATAATGTTAAATAGAGGATTAGATAAATTAGAACTCTTGAGAATAGTAGACGCGGTAGCTAACGAAAAATCAATTGATAAAGAACTAGTCATTGGTTCAATGGAAAGCGCTATTCAAAGAGCTGCTTTGACAAAATTCGGAAACGATAACAATATAGAAGTAGTAATAGACAGAGAGAGTGGAGACATAAAAATTCAAAAAGTTTTAGATATTGTTGAAAATATAGAAGATCCAGCAAGAGAAATTACCTTAGATGACGCTAAAAAAATAAGCTCTAAAAAAGAAGAATTAAAAATTGGAGATAAAATTTATGAAGAATTACCACAAGTTGATTTTGGAAGAATAGCTGCTCAAAGTGCTAAACAAGTAATTAGTAGTAGAGTGCGTGAAGCAGAAAAAAACAGACAATATGAGGACTTTATCGACAAGCAAGGTCAGATTTTAAGTGGAATCATAAAACGGCTTGAGTATGGAAACGTTATAGTTGATCTTGGAAGAGCTGAGGGAGTTATTAAAAAAGATGAACTAATTCCACGAGAAATATTAAAAACAGGCGATAGAATTAAAGCCTTTTGTTATGAAGTCAAAAAAGAAATTAAAGGACACCAAATTTTTTTATCAAGAGCACATCCGCAATTTCTAGCTAGATTATTTTTTCAAGAAGTTCCAGAAATATATGAAGGTACAATCGAGATAAAGTCAGTTGCTAGAGATCCAGGAAGTAGAGCTAAAATATGTGTTCACTCTCAAGATACTTCTATAGATCCTGTCGGAGCTTGTGTAGGTATGAGAGGTAGTAGAGTTCAGACAATTGTAAATGAATTACATGGTGAAAAGATAGATATAATAAAATGGACAGAAGATCTTCCAACTTTAATTTCAGAATCTCTTTCTCCAGCAGAAATTCAAAAGGTATTAATAGATCAAGAAAATAAAAGAATAGATATAATTTTAACGGAAGAAAATCTTAGCAAAGCCATTGGCCGTAGAGGACAAAATGTAAGATTAGCTTCAAAATTAACAAACTATGAAATAGATATTTTAACAGATAAAGAAGATTCGGAAAGACGACAAGCAGAATTTAAAGATCGAACAGACACGTTAATAAAAAATTTAGAGGTAGATGAAACATTAGGACAACTTCTTGTATCAGAAGGGTTTCAAGGAATAGAGGATATTGCCCAATCCTCCCCAGAGACAATTTCAAAAATTGATGCGATAGATGAAGAAACTGCAAAAGAATTAATTAATAGATCAAAAGAAACGCTAATTAAAGAAAAAGAAGCAGTTGCGGAAAAATTAAAAGAACTTGGAGTTGAGGAAACTTTAATTAACCTTAAAGGTATGACACAAGGAATGCTTGTAATTTTAGGACAAAAAAATATCAAAAAATTAAGTGATTTCGCCGATCTATCATCTGATGAGTTAATCGGAGGATTTGATGAAATAAAAGGAAAAAAAATTAGAATAGATGGATATTTAGAAGAGTTCTCTTTATCTAGAAAAGAAGCTGATCAACTAATTATGTCAGCTAGAGAGATCGCTTACAAATAATGTTATGGATAAAAACAAAAAAAAGACACTCACAATTTCTTCAAATTTAAAAAAGAAAATTAATACAAATAATATTGAAACTAGTGGTAAAAAATCTTTTTCTGTTGAAAAGAGAAAAAATTTTAAAGGAAATAAAACTCCAAATAAATCAGGGCATTTTGCAAATCAAACAAAAAGTCCAGATTTTAAAAAAAAATTTTTTGCTAGAAAATTTGTTGAACAACAAACTACAAAAGATTTTATCAAAAAAGAAAATAAACCTACCGGAAAAAGTAAACTTAAACTTAAAAGCTCTGTAGATAAAAGAGATTTTAAATTAACAGTTTCTAGAGCACTTAATGTTGAAGAAATTGAAATAAAACAAAGAAGTTTAGCTTCAGTCAAAAGAGCTAGACTTAAAGAAAAAAAGAACAAGCCAGAGGGAGAAGAAAAAAAAGAATTCAAAAAAGTTATAAGAGACGTGAAAATACCCGAACAAATCACTATTCAGGAACTTTCAAATCGTATGGCTGAAAAATCTAGCGATATAATAAAATTCTTATTTAATATGAAGGTTATTGCAACTATTAATCATAACATTGATAAAGACACAGCAGAATATATTGTAAAGGAGTTCGGACACAAAGCTATTTTGGAAGATCAACCAGTTCTTGAAGAAAACAAAACAAAAGAAAAACTTGAAGGAGAGGTTCAGGTAAGACCACCTGTCGTTACGATAATGGGTCACGTAGATCACGGGAAAACTTCTTTATTAGACTCATTAAGAGACTCAAATGTTGTTTCCGGTGAGCATGGTGGTATTACGCAGCATATTGGAGCTTATCAAGTTACGACTGAAAACAAAAAAATTATAACTTTTATTGATACCCCTGGTCATGCTGCTTTTACAGAAATGAGGGCACGTGGATCAAAAATAACAGATATTGTAGTACTCGTTGTTGCTGCGGACGATGGAATTAAGCCCCAAACAGTTGAAGCTATAAATCATGCAAAGGCTGCAAAGGTTCCAATAATTGTTGCTATAAACAAATGCGATTTACCTGAAAAAAATATTAATAAGATTAAAAATGAAATGATGCAGTATGAATTAATAGCAGAAGACTTGAGTGGAGACACATTATTTGTAGAAGTTTCAGCTCTTAAAAAAATTAATTTGGATAAGCTTAAAGAAAGTATTTTATTACAATCTGAAATTCTTGATTTGAAAGCATCATTCTCAGGTCAAGCAAAAGGAATAGTTATTGAGTCAAAAATAGATAAAGGCAAAGGACCTGTTTCTACAATTTTAATTACTAATGGAAAACTTAAAAAAGGAGATTTCTTTATTTGTGGTGATACGTGGGGAAAAATAAGAGCTATGATTAATTACGAAGGTAAAAATGTTGAGCAAGCCCTTCCTTCTATGCCAGTTGAAATACTCGGAATGAATAGTTCCGCATATGCTGGTGCTGAATTTTCTGTTACTAAAAATGAAGATGAAGCAAAAGATTTAGCAGAATATAAAAAGAACAACATAAGTAAGAATAAAATTTTAGTTAAAGACAAAACTACTCTTTTTGATAACGTAAAAGATAAAGAAGAGTTAAATATAATTATCAAATCAGATGTACAAGGATCAAGTGAAGCTTTGAAAATGGCAATTAACAAAATTGAACATAACGAAGTCAAAGCTAATATAATTCTATCTGATATTGGCATGATAAATGAGACAGATGTAACATTAGCTAAAGCATCCAATGCTATTTTGATTGGTTTTAATGTTAAACCCAATAGAGAAGCTAAAAAATTAGCTGAAGATGAAAAAATTGATATAAGATATTTTAACATAATCTATGAAGCAATAGAACATGTTGAAAAATGTTTATCAGGCCTACTAGAACCCGACATCAAGGAGAAGGTTTTAGGCTCTGCCGAAATTCAAAAAATATTTAAAGTTTCTAATGCAGGTAAAATAGCAGGTTCAAAAGTTATTAATGGAGAAATTAAAAGTAAATCTAAAGTAAGAGTGATAAGAGATGGAGTAGTAGTTTATAACGGAGAAATTCAAAGTATTTTCAGGGAAAAAAATCAAGTTAAGGAAGTAGGCACAGGGCTTGAGTGTGGAATAAGTATTAAGAATTTCATAGATTTTAAAGAGAAAGATGTAATAGAATCTTATTTAGCGGAAGAAATTCAAAGGTCGATTTAATGAAAAATCACAATTTACAAGGATCATACAGTCAAAGACAATTACGTGTAGGAGAGTTAGTAAAACAGAATTTGGGAGAACTATTTATTAGAAATGAGGCTAAAATTCCATCTATAAACTCTAAACTAATTACTGTAACTGAAGTTAGAATGACACCTGATCTTAAAACAGCAAGGGTTTATGTAATACCACTAGGGGGGATAGATATGAGAGAAACAGTTAGTGCCTTGACGGAATACTCTCATCTTGTTAGAAAAGCTTTATCTAAAAGGCTAGATATTAAGTTTCTTCCTAAACTCACATTTGTAGAAGATAACTCATTCGAATACGCTGAAAAGATTGAAAAGATAATTAAGAAGATAAAAGTAAATGATACAGAAAAAAAAAGATACAATTAAGAACTTAGCCATACACGGTAAAGACGTAGGATCGACAGAAATACAAATTGGACTACTTACTGATAAAATTTCAAAGCTTTCCGAACATTTTAAAAAATTCAAAAAAGACAAACATTCAACACTTGGTTTGACAAAATCGGTCAATAAAAGAAAAAAACTATTAATTTATCTTAAAAAGAAAAATTTTGAATCGTATCAAAAAGTTATTAAACAATTAAATTTAAGGAAATAATGTTTACAATAAATAAAGAAGAAATAGAAGTTAATGGAAAAAAAATAATATTAGAAACAGGAAAAATTGCTAGACAAGCAGACGGAGCCATTATTGCAACTTGTGGTGAGACAGTAGTAATAGCAACTGCTGTTGGAGCTAAAAATTTGAAAGATGGACAAGATTATTTTCCATTATCTGTAAATTATCAAGAAAAAT
>MDSV01028319.1_pt1 | contig 16695 bp, 14 predicted proteins | sample 810851 | NCBI WGS metagenome assembly MDSV01 (sample SAMN05326640, study PRJNA326480) | marine metagenome | isolation source: seawater | place: Atlantic Ocean: North East | collected 2012 | reverse complement strand
GTTTGCTCTCGTTCGTCATGACCTCCTCCAATACCACTAAATCGACTTCTGCCTACAGCGTCTATTTCATCTATAAATATAATACAAGGAGCATTTTTTTTCCCTTGCTCAAACATATCTCGTACTCTAGACGCTCCTATACCTACAAACATCTCAACAAAGTCAGATCCGCTGATAGTAAAGAATGGCACATCAGCCTCCCCGGCTACGGCTTTTGCAAGAAGAGTTTTCCCAGTACCAGGAGGGCCACATAAAAGAACACCTTTTGGCATTTTTCCACCTAGTTTTTGAAATTGTTTTGGATTTTTTAGAAACTCAACTACTTCATATAACTCTTCTTTCGCTTCATCTACTCCAGCTACTTGCTTGAAGGTTATTTTTTTACCCTCTTGATTTAGAAGCTTTGCTTTACTTTTTCCAAAGCTCATAGCTCCTTTTCCAGCGTTTCTCATTTGTCTGATAAAGAAAAAATAGATTATTCCAAAAATAAGCAAGAATCCGCCTAAGTTAACCAAGAGAGATGAGAGAAACACATTAGGTTTTTTAACATTATAGGCAACTTCCTTTTGTTGTAATAAAGACATCAGTTCATCGGTTAGAATAATATCGCTATGAAAAGGAGTCCCATCATTTAAACCTGTTATATGGTGGTTGCCGGCTCCATCATGAGAAATGGTCACTTCCGTTATCAATCCTTGATTCAGGGCGTTAATAAAATCAGAATAATCTGTAGGCTGATATTTGCTTGGTCCCGAGACCATATACATCATGCTCATAAAAACAGCAATCATAAGCAAGGAAATGGCCATGCCTCTTTTTGGCATAGGAGGAGTTCCTTTAGCTTTAGATCCATTATTTTTTTTTGTTGTCGTATTTATTTTTTTGTTCTTACTCATTTTTTATCTCAAATTGGTCAGAAAAATTATCATTCGGTTCGTAAAAAACAAATAAAATTATTATGTTTTAATATTTGAAATTTGAAGATGAATGGAATCAGATTCCTTTCCAGTTACTTCCCACCCACTTGCAATTCTAAATCCTGGTACCCATACAATTTCTTTTCCGCATGTAACGACAGGAATTTTTGATCTGTTAGATACGGGTATTTTTTGATCCGTTAATATATCTTGCAGTTTACGATGTCCCTTCATGCCTAATGGCTTAAACCGATCACCAGGTCGAATAGCTCTTGCTTTTAAAGTTGTATTCATCGTCTTTTCTGCTGAAAGAGATGCTTCAGCTGGTAAAATACCTGGGCCGTGGCCATGGTCAATTTTCCATCCTTTACCAGTCTTAATTTGTAGGTTCCAAAATGGCTGATCGATTTTAATATATTTATTAATTAAAGAGGGTTTTCCATATTCGATTACTGCCTTCCATTGATGGTTTATATCAAAGCTACGTGTTCCATTATTTTTATCTAAAGCATTTGCAATTTTATCAGTAATATCAAAAGAAATATTAAAGATATTATGATTATGTAGCCAGTCCCTAATCCATCTTCGCCTAAGAACTAATGGAGCTTGATTGACATTATCAATACTTAAACATGAAGCTTCTTTTTCAATCCACTCATTTTCCTGCCGAATGATTTTCATTGTTCTATTAAGTGTTGAAGTTATATCTGGATTAAGTTCTTTGCGAATTGTAGGTATGATTATGTGCCTAACACGGTTACGTAAAATACTCATATCTCGATTTGTTGCATCTTCTCTCCAATTATAATTGTTGGCCTTGAGCCAATTACAAATTTCGTCATGGCTGATATGTAGCAGTGGTCGTATTAATCTTATTGAGCCTATTCTTTGGGAGATTGACATACCGCTTAAGCCATCAGGTCCGGTTCCGCGTGATATCTTAATAAAAAAGTTTTCAGCTTGATCGTCTGCATGATGAGCTAGAGTAATAGTTTTTATTGGAAGTGAATTAAAAAAGAGATGTCTTGTTTCTCGACCTGCCATTTCGAGTGAGATTTTTTTCCGCTTAGCGTATGCATGTACATTTTCTGATTTAGTTATAAAAGGAATACTTAATTCCTCTGCTAGATTCTTTACAAATTTTTCGTCTTCATCAGATTCTTGTCCTCTAAGTTTATGGTTCAAATGAACCAATGTGCAATCCATGCCAATCATATGTAAAATTCTTAATAGTGCTGTTGAGTCAGCACCACCTGAAACTGCGACACTTACTTTTTTATCTTTAGGTAAATCAAGTCGATCTAAAACTAATTGAACAGATGAGACAATACTCATAGCGTTACTCCCCGCGATGACGTTTTTTATAAGCTTTGCTTCTTCTTGTTTTTCGATTAGGAATCGATGAAGTATTATCAGAATTCGCTACCATACTAGGGCCTTTTACGGATGGATTAGACAAGATTGAGTCCTGCTCAGGAATTCGAGCACTTGATAAAGAATTGAAAAATTCCTCTATGGCTTCAATTGATGTAGCTGAACGAAAAAGTCTATTTGTAATTTCATCATAAATTCGACTCATTAACTCTTCAAAAAGACTGAATGCTTCACGTTTATATTCCACAAGAGGGTCTCGCTGTCCATAAGCTTGTAGACCGATACTCTCCCTTAAACTATCCATACCTCGGAGATACTCCTGCCAATGTTGATCAATAGACTGCAACATTAAATGCTGCTCAAGTTTTTTTAAAGAATCAGACTGCTCATAACGAGCTTTAAGATCATAAGCATTTTGAACTTTGTCTAAAACGACCTCAGTAATAGATTCTGGATTTTCATAAGGTATAATATCTTTTTCGTTAATCCCTAGAGGAAATACAGAATTTACCCAATTAACAAATTCAGTATTTGATTTTTTATCCGTGCTTATAATTTGAGATGCATGTTGATGAATGCATTGTTTAACAACATTCATTAATTGTTTTCGTGTATTTTCAGATAGTAAAACATTTGAACGGAAATCATAAATTTCAGAACGTTGAGCATTCATGACATCATCATACTCAAGCGTTCTTTTTCTCATCATAAAGTTCTGTTCTTCAACTTTTCTTTGTGCACTTTCAATTGATCTGTTTAACCAAGGGTGCTCTATTGCTTCTCCATCTGGCATACCAAGTTTCTCCATCATACCTGATATTCTTTCAGACCCAAAAAGGCGCATTAGATTATCTTCTAGAGATATATAAAATCTTGTAATACCCGGATCGCCCTGCCGAGCCGATCTACCTCTAAGTTGTCTATCAATTCGTCTAGACTCATGCCTCTCTGACGCGATTACATATAGTCCACATGGATTTTGTTTAAGGATCTTGTTTAGAGGTGTTCCATTAATCTTTGATTCTAATGAAATATCTGTTGAGTCTAAGTCTTTTTGATCTAAGTGAACAACTCCGCTCCCTAATTTAATATCTGTTCCCCTGCCCGCCATATTTGTGGCAATAGTAACTGATCCAGGTTGTCCTGCATTAGCCACTATTTCAGCTTCTCTTGCATGATTTTTAGCATTTAACACATTATGTGCCACATTTTCTCGACGCAGCATACGACTTAGTATTTCCGATGTTTCAACTGCTACTGTCCCTACTAATACAGGCTGTTGACGAGTATGAGCTAATTTAATTTCATCAATAACTGCTTTAAACTTTTCTCGTTGTGTTTTGTAAATTTGATCATGTAGATCAAGCCTTCTAATAGGTCGATTCGTGGGAATGACCATTACATCTAATCCATAAATTTGCTTAAATTCACTTGCTTCAGTTTCTGCTGTACCTGTCATGCCTGATAATTTGTTATACATACGAAAATAATTTTGAATAGTAATTGTAGCAAGTGTTTGGGTCTCCCTTTCTATTTTTACACCCTCTTTAGCTTCTACAGCTTGATGTAATCCATCGCTCCACCTACGACCAGTCATTAGTCGTCCAGTGTGTTCATCTACAATGATAACTTGATTGTCTTGAACGACATAATCGACATCTCTTTCGTAGAGAGTATATCCTCTAACAAGCTGATCAACAGCGTGAATTCTTTCATTTCGAATAGCATAATCCTCCTGGAGAAAACGTCTCTTTTCCATAATTTCATCTGGGGAGAGTTCATTATTTCCGTCTAACTCAGCCATTAAAGAAACCATATCTGGAAGCACATACATCTCTGGGTCATTTGGATTAAGCTCCGCACAACCTTTTTCAGTAAGACTTGCATCATGACCCTTTTCATCAATAGTGAAGAAGAGCTCCTGTCTAAGCTCACGAGATAATTCTTTATTTGCATCTGAAAGCATTTTAAGTTGAGTTTTTTCTAGAATCTTACGTATATTAACGTCTTCTAGAATACGCATAAGTTGTTTGTTTTTTGGCATTCCCTCAAAAGCTTGATAAAGTTTATGTGCAGCTTCTTCTTCTTGCTCTTGTTTAAGTAGTTTTTGAGCATCTTGTAATAATCTTCCGCAAAGATCTCGTTGTCTTCGTACTAATTTTGATGCAGCAGGCTGGAGTTCACTATATTGAGTTGAAGAGTAAGGTGCTGGACCAGAAATAATTAAGGGTGTTCTAGCTTCGTCGATTAGAATTGAATCAACTTCATCAATGATGGCAAAATTATGTCCTCTTTGTTGAACCATATCCTCTGCGCTGTAAGCCATATTATCACGAAGATAATCAAAGCCGAATTCAGAATTTGTTCCATAGGTGATATCGCATAAGTACATTTCTCTTCGCTCCGAAGGTGGCATCATATTCTTTAAGCATCCTACGCTTAATCCAAGCCATTTATAGAGGTGGCCCATCCATTCCGAATCACGCTGGGAGTGATAATCAGATGTAGTTATAACATGAACGCCGTTTTCAGATAATGCGTTTAAATACACTGGTAATGTTGCCACAAGAGTTTTTCCTTCACCAGTTGCCATTTCTGCAATCATACCTTGATGAATAGATATTCCACCAATGAGCTGTACATCATAATGAACCATTTCCCAGGATAAATGATGTCCGCAAACTTCGACAGTGGTTCCACATAATCTTCGAGCAGCATTTTTTACAACTGCAAAGGCTTCAGGCTGAATTGCATCTAATGCTTCTCCTTCGGCGAGTCTGCTCCTAAATTCTGATGTTTTAGATTTTAATTCATCATCACTTAATATTTTGTATGAGTCGTCTAAAGCATTTATTTTATCCAATAAAGGCCGGATCTTTTTAAGATCGCGATCATGCTTTGAACCAAAAAATTTTTCTAATATCCTCTTCATATATAAGTTTCTCGTTAAAAAGAGAGTTAAACTAACGTATTTAAGTAAGTCTCACAAGCAGGTATTAAAAGCTTAATAGGGCACTTAAAAACCTATCAATATGTTCTTCGGTATGTTCAGTAGATATAAAAGATGCTTCAAAGGGGCTGGGTGGAAGATAAAATCCATTTTCAAGCATATGGTGAAAAAATCGGGCATACTCTTTATGATTGCAGCTCTTAGAATCGCTTAAGTTTTTAACAGATTCTTTTCTAAAAAAAGGAGTGAACATACTACCTGCCTGCGCACAATGAAGTTCTTGATTTTTTACTGCTACGACCGTATGAATCCCTCCAGCCATTTTTTTTCCTAAAATATCTATTTTATCATATGGCATCTCGTCACGAAGTAGCTCAATAGTCTTGATAGATGCGCTAACAGCAACAGGATTACCGCTTAGAGTACCAGCTTGATAAACAGCACCATTTGGGGCTAGATTCTCCATTATTTTCTTACTACCACCTAGCGCGCCCATAGGTAATCCGCCTCCAATAATTTTACCGAGTATGGTTAGATCTGGGTGCACGTCGCACAAGTGCCCGTAGGTAGTAGGGCCTAATCTAAATCCACTTATTACTTCATCAAAGATTAATAGAATACCATAATGATTAGTAATTTCTCGTAATCCCTCTAGAAAGTTGGGCTCAGGTTTGATGAGTCCCATATTAGCTGCTATAGGTTCTATTATTATTGCTGCAATATCATTGCTATTTTTTTCAATAATAGATTTAGCTATATCGATATCATTGTATGGAGCTATAAAGGTATCAGCGGCTAGTGACGTGGGTACACCTGATTTAGCAAGTGGTTTATTAACAGCCCCGCTTCCGGATGCGATTAGCATTTGATCAGTATGGCCGTGATAACATCCTTCAAATTTTAAAATCTTTTGACGATTTGTATATCCTCTAGCTAAACGTAATGAAGCCATTACAGCTTCAGTTCCCGAGCTAACCAATCTAACCATTTCTATTTCTGGAATTTGATTACAGAATATCTGAGCCAACTCTACTTCTTTAGATGTATTAGCCCCAAAACTGGTTCCATTCACAGTCGCTTTTTGTATTTCATCTACGATTTCTTGCCTTGCATGACCAAAGATGAGTGGGCCCCATGAACAGCAAAAATCAATTAATTCTTTATCATCTTCGGTTTGAACATATGCTCCTTTTCCGGATTTAAAATATACAGGCGTGCCACCTACACTGTTAAAAGCTCTAACAGGACTATTCACGCCACCGGGAATAATTTCTTTTGCTATATTAAACCATTGTTGTGAATTCATCTTAGCTTTTAAATATATGTTCGTATTGATTAGCCCAGTAACTTATGATGATATCAGCTCCAGCTCTTGTTATGGATAATGTGGATTCCTTAGCCATATCTTTCAAGTTTCCCCAACCTTTTTCTGCAGAAGCGTGGATCATTGCATATTCACCACTAACATTATAAGCAGCAATAGGTAAATTAGTTGATTCTCTCATTTTAGACAGTATGTCTAAATAAAATAGTGCCGGCTTGATCATTAATATATCTGCTCCTTCATCTTCATCAGATTCCGATTCTCTTAAAGCTAAAAGGGGATTGGCATAAGAGGTTTGGTAGTTTTTTCGATCACCGTTTTGAGGAGTTGATAATTGTGCATCTCGAAAAGGTCCATACATTGAGGATGCAAATTTCGAAGAATAACTCATAATAATTGTATCTTGAAAAGACATTTCATCAAGGGCAGATCTTATTACTTTAACTTGACCATCCATCATAGATGACGGGGCAACAATATCTGCTCCAGCCTCAGACATTGAGCAGGCTATTTTGGATAAAATTTGTAAAGCTTCGTCATTATTAATTTTTCCATTCTTATCCAACGGACCGCAATGTCCGTGATCTGTAAACGAGCACATACAGACATCTGTAGCTACTAACAAATTAGGATAAATTTCTTTGATTTTTCTTACACTATCTTGCACCACACCTGATGAACTATGTGCTTTTGATCCAATTTTATCTTTTTGCTCCTCATTAATTTGCCCAAATAGTAATATGCCGCCAATACCCATCTGAACTACGGGCTTTAAATCTGATAATAGTTGATCAATACTTAATCGATATTGCCCAGGCATTGACGGAATAGGCTCTCGTATATTTTTTCCAGCTACTACAAAAATGGGCCATATCATCTTTTCAGGCCCAGGTAATGGAATATCTAGCATTTTACGAATGCTGTCATTTTGTCTTAGACGACGTAATCTAACTTCCGGGAACATCTTTCTCCTATTTTAATGCATTAGTAAAAGGCTCAAGCCCATAATAAACATACCTAAAATCAGTCCAATAATACTATCATGTCCTTTGCCATATGCCCGACTAGTGGGTAGTAATTCATCGAGGCTAATATAAACCATAATTCCAGCTACTATACTAAAAAGAATACCCATAATATTGGATGGAATAACTCCGCTTTCATCCCCTACAAAAAATCTAATAGCCATATACCCAATAATAGCTCCGATTGGTTCTGCCAAACCGCTTAAGAAAGACCAAAAGAAAGCTTTTTTACGATTGCCAGTTGCATAGAAGATCGGAACAGAGACACTTATGCCTTCTGGAATATTGTGTAATGCTATAGCTATAGCTATAGCTACACCTAATGAGGGATCTTCTAGCGCTGCTAGAAAAGTAGCTAATCCCTCAGGAAAATTGTGAATAGCAATTGCAATAGCTGTAAACAATCCCATTCTAAGTAATTTTTTAGAGTGTATGTTTTGATCAGAATTAGCAACAGCCTCCATTCCTAGTTCCTCTGCAGTCGGTATAGGAGCATTTGGTTCACGAAGAGGAGCTCGTTCGTATTCTGAGTGTATTTCATGAGGATTTTCAGCATGGGGAATTAATGCATCAATAATTCCAATTATAGCTATACCCCCGAAAAATGAGATAAAATTTATCCAATGACCTAATTCATTTCCATAATATATTGTTAGCGATTCAGACCCTTTAAATAAAATTTCAATAAAAGAAACATATAGCATAACTCCTGCAGAGAATCCGGTAGCAACAGCTAGAAATCGGTAATTAGTGCGTTTAGCCATAAAGGCTATAGTGCTTCCAATACCAGTTGCCAACCCCGCAAATATAGTTAACCCAAGTGCTATAAAAATATTTTCCATATATTGATAAGATAAATAGCTTAAGTTGAAAAGAGAAGCTCAAGCTAAGCTTTTTTTAATTCAACCGGTTTCCGTCTTTTTGGAAAACAATTTTTACATATTTCGCAACTTAAGCCAAAGCATTCTCTTGCAGAACAAAACTCTCTGCCATAAGTAATAATTTGCAGATGAAGCAATCCCCAATCTTCAGGACTGAATAGTTTTTTAAGATCTTTTTCTGTGTGTTGAACACTTTTGCCATTCGTTAATTTCCATCTTTGTGCAAGACGATGAATATGTGTATCTACAGGAAAAGCAGGTATATTAAATGCCTGACTCATCACTACTCCTGCTGTTTTATGACCCACGCCAGGAAGAGATTCTAAGTCATGAAAATTATTTGGAACATCACCACCGTATTTTTCAACAATAAGCGCAGACATTTTTTTTATATTCCTGGCTTTAGTATTAGCTAAACCACAAGTTTTGATACATTTTAAGATGTCTTTAACTGATAGACTTGCCATCTTTTGTGGTGTAGAGCCAATCTTAAATAGATCTGGAGTGACCATATTAACTCTTTTGTCTGTGCACTGAGCAGAAAGTAGTACGGCAACTAGTAATGTATAGGGATCATGATGGTCTAACGGTATAGGTACACTAGGATAAAGTTTATCGAGTATAAGTTTAATTTTTTTAGCTCTTTCTATTCTTTTCATTTTTTAAAGGTTAATTCCAGCTACATAAGCAACCCATCCCTCAGTATTTTCATATTTCCTTCGAAGTCTAAAAATATCATCCGAATTACCGCTTTTATCAAAACCATGAATATATACTTCTGTTTTTTTAAAACCTGCTTCTTTCATTAACTCTTGTATTTCTGGAAGAGTCCATAAGCGCCATTCATAAGTGAATGCTTTTCTAATTTTTCTTAATCCAGGAATATCAAAATGAATATAACAGGTCGTATGATGGGTTATTGGATTATAAGTAAATTGTTCCCAAATATATTTGAATTTTGGAATAAAATTACCTGCTTTTGTTGTGAATGACTGAATATCTCTTACCTCATCCTCTTTTGATATAATGGATTCTGTTCCTCCGTAAATATCTAAAATGAAAACACCATTTTTTTTCAATCCTTTACGAACATTTTGAAAATATTTTTTTAACATCAATCGCTTTTTAAAAACACAGAAAGAAAAATTAAGAGCTAGAATAATATCTACAGGAGAAATTGAGCAGTCTATTACATCACAACGTATTAAATTAATTCTTTTCTGCTGTTCTTTATTTAAGTCAGATACATGATTCTGAGTTGTCCAATCAAGAGCAGATTGTTCTAAATCAATACCCCAGGCATAATTATTTGTATTACGTTTAACCCATTCTATGGCCAACTTTGCTGTTCCACAGAAATCTTCTCTAATTAAGGTTGGTTTCGATATATTATGTTTATTAAAAATCCTTAACGCAGTATTTATATCAGCATCAACATTTTGTACGGCAGCTTCGTATAAATCATAAATATAACTATAGGCTTTCAATACCAGCTCTCCAAATCGGTTCTAATTGATCAGAAATTCCAGGCGTGCTACATAACATAGCGTGTTGTGCTGGCTGTTGAAAGTTTGACTTAACTTTTACAGTTGCACCAGCTTGTTGAGCGATTAATCCAGCTGCTGCATAATCCCAAAGGTATATTCCGAATTCTAGATAGGCATCTGTTTTTCCAGCTGCTACATGACATATATCTAAAGCAGCAGATCCAGTAATACGAACTTTCTGAGTTTTTAACGCAAGATCTTTAAATATATCAAAAGTAGAGCTTAGTTTCTTAGTTTTTTGATTGAGTCCTGTAAAGACCATTGATCTTGAAATATCACTAGTATGCGATGGTTTAATAATTTGATCATTTAGAGTAGAGGGAGAATCTATGGTCGCCGCATATAAATCATTGCTTTTAGGAGCAAATACTGCGCCTGCAATTACTTCTCCTTTGTATCTTACTGCGATTGAGCAGCACCAATGTGAAAAACCATGCGTAAAATTAACCGTTCCGTCAATAGGGTCTATTATCCATTCATAAGTTTTTTCTGAACTTATTTTTTCTCCTTCTTCTCCAATAATGGAGTGTTCTGGAAAATTTTGAAGAATGCTTTCCTCTGCGATCTTTTGACACTCTATATCTAAAACAAGTTTTACATCATGTGAATCAATCGCAACATATTCTTCTCTTCTGCCTATCTCGTTTAAAGCATGAAAACCCGCTTTTTTAGATGCATCAATAGCTGTATTTAATAATATAATAGGTTTAATACTATTCATACATCCTATTAAGACCTTGTAATCATCGTACGTCAAGCGATCTACGATAGTGGTTTGTCTTTGCGGATAATTTTGCTATTTATATCAATCTAATATTATGGAGAGATAAATGCTTTCTTTTGGATTTTTATCATCGATATTGCTTTTAGGGGTTTTACTAAGAAAAAAAGTTACTTTATTTCAGCAGCTTTATCTACCAGCAAGTATTATATCAGGCTTAATAGCGCTAATAATTATACAGGTGCTAGAAGATTATCATCCAGCTTTAACACGAAATTTGACACTAGGGTGGATGGATTTACCCGGATTGTTGATAAATATAGTATTTGCATCATTGTTTTTAGGCAAAAAATTGCCATCTATTAAAGAAATATGGACAAATTGTAGTAGACAATTAGCTTATGGTCAAATTGTAGCATGGGGTCAATATACAGTAGGATGTTTAGTTGTATTGTGTCTATTAGGTCCTTGGATGAATATACCAGATGTATTCGCTGGAGTAATGCCGGTTGGCTTTGAAGGTGGCCATGGAACAGCAGGAGGCATGGGGCGCACATTTGATAAATTAGGTTTTCCAGAAATAAAAGACTATGCCTTAGCAACTGCGACATGTGGGATAATTGGGGCAATTATTTTAGGAATGTTTTTAGTAAATTGGGCAGTGAGAGTAGGCCACGTAAAAAAGTATAATCGCTTTGCATCAACTAAAGATTTGTCAGCAGGTAGAATAACTATTTCAAGCGATATTATAGGTGCCTTAGCTTTTCACATCGGATTTATAGGATTAGCAGTTTTATTGGGTTGGATAATAAAAGCAGGGTTGCTTAAAGTAGCAGCTCTATTTTCCGAACAATTAACATTTTTATTTGACGCTTTTCCGTTATTTCCACTTTGTATGATTGGAGGGGCATTTATTCAGGCATGTATAGATAAATATCGTTTTAATAAAATAATATGCCCTAATCTAATGTTGCGTATTCAAAATGCATCGCTTGATTTTTTAATTATAACAGCTATTGCTATGATTAAGTTAGATATTATTTTAGCTGGATGGATTCCTTTAGTGACAGTTGTCTTTACTGGATTTATATGGAATTTATTTTGTGTATTGTACTTAGCTCCTCGTACCTTTAAGGACGCGTGGTTTGAAAGATCTATAGCTGAGATGGGGCAGTCTATGGGAGTTACAGCAACTGGCTTATTGCTATTAAGAACTGTAGATCCTGATTATGAAACAGCAGCAGCAAGCGCTTTTGCTTCGAAACAATTATTGCATGAGCCTTTTATGGGAGGTGGATTATGGACAGGTCTTGCTATTCCTTTACTTGTTTTATGGGGTGGATGGATCGTATTTGGAATTACAATTATTGTTATTCTTTTTTGGTCAGGGTTTTTGTATTTTACAAAGAGTTAATATCTTTTTCAGAGAAAGTTGACACTATTTTTTATTCGAGTATTTTTACACGTCGATTTATAGGGAATAAAAATTATGAGCAAAAAGAGTAAAAAAAATAATAAAGAAATTGTAGATCAGGAAGCTTCTGAAGAGGTTCTTCCTGAAACAGAATTAATTAATGAAAATGAAGAAGACCCCTCAGAAGATTCTTTGCAGGATCAATTAGTCCGACTGCAAGCTGATTTTACAAACTTTAGGAATAGAACACAACGGGAGCGCTTAGAATTATACCAGCGAGCTAATGAAGATTTATTGTTAGAGCTTCTTCCAGTGCTTGATCATTTTAAAATGGGTGTTGAGACGGCAAAACAGCATAAAACGGACCAGTCTGTAATTGATGGTTTTAAAATAGTTTTAGATCAATTTTATAAAATACTAGATCAATTTAAATTAAAACCTATTGAAGTTATTGGTAAGACTTTTGATCCAAATTTACATGAAGCTCTTAGCCATATGCCATCTAATGAATATAACGAAGGCGTATGCATTAATGAAATTCGAGCTGGATATATGTTTGGTGATAAGTTATTGCGAGCCGCTCAAGTAGTGGTTTCGTCAGGAAAAGCATCTATGGAGGAAGATTCATAATGGCAGAAAAGCGTGATTATTATGAAGTACTTGGTTTGTCTAGAACAGCTTCATCAGACGAAATTAAAAAAGCTTATCGTAAGATAGCAATGAAATATCATCCTGATCAAAATGCTGGGGATGCAGTTGCTGAAGAAAAATTTAAAGAGGCTGCAGAGGCATATGAAGTTTTATCTGATATAGAAAAAAAGCAACGATATGATCAATTTGGCCACCAAGCATTTGGAGCAGGCGCTGGATTTGGAGGTGGATTTAGCAATGCTCAGGATATTTTTGAGCAATTTAATTTCTCTGGAGGTTTAGGGGATATTCTTTCAGAAATGATGGGTGGCGGAAGAAGAAGTGGACCTAGAAGAGGAGCAGATTTAAGATATGATTTACAGGTTGATTTCGAAGAGGCTGCTTTAGGCTCATCTAGAACCCTTACTTTAAATCGCAATCAAACTAGTGGAAAAGAAAGATTAAAACTTAAGATTCCTGCAGGAGTAGAATCCGGTTCTAGACAAAGAATAGCAGGCAAGGGAGAGCAGGGTATACAAGGTGGACCCGAAGGCGACTTAATTATTGTATTTCATGTTCGTGATCATACCTTTTTTAAAAGAAGTGATTTAGATATTGTTCTTGAGGCTCCTGTTCCTTTTCATATCGCTTTATTAGGTGGTAAAATTACAGTTCCTACATTGCATGGAGATGCATCGTTAAAAATTCCAGCAGGAACACAGAATGGAAAAATATTTCGATTAAGAGGACAAGGTATTCATGATGCTGCTCATGGTTATGGAAAAGGCGATCAACATGTTATTATAAGTATCGAAGTCCCATCTAAACTCTCTAGCAAAGAGAAGAAAGCAATTGAGAAGGCCTGTGGAAATTTAAAGGAGAGTAGTTTTGAAGGCTCATTAAAATTACATAAAGAGGCTAAATTATTTTACGATAGAAAAAATAAACTTGAAAATGATTAATGAGAATTAACTGTTTAGTTCAGGATATTAAAATCAAACAAGGTAAAATTATTTTGTCTCCTGATACTTCCCATCATCTTGCTCGAGTTCTGCGAATCAAAGAAGATCAAGAAATCATTATTTTCGATGGTAAAGGAAATATTGGTTACAGCAAAGCTATTGAAATTAATAAAAATGCTGTCATTATAAATGTATTAAGAAGTGAATTTAAATCAAGGCCTGATATCGAAATTGAGTTATTTCAAGCAATTCCTAAATTAGAAAGATGGGATACTATTTTACAAAAATCTGTTGAACTAGGAGTAAGCAAGATTCACCCTTTAATTTCAAAACATACAGAATATAAAAAATCTAATGATAAGTCTTCTAGGTGGAAGCAAATTATTCGGTCTGCGGCTGAGCAGTCGGCATCAAGGTGGTTGCCTGAATTATCTTCCATACAAAACCTATCTGATGTTCTATGTAATATTAAATCTTATGATCTAGTGTTAGTTGGATCGTTATATTCGCCATCTAGACTCTTTAAAGAAATTAATTGGAATAATACGAAGAAAGTAGCTTTGATAATTGGACCAGAAGGAGATTTTTCTCAAGAGGAAATAAATTTAATTATTTCAAATCATGGTATTCCCGTATCGTTTGGAGAGCAGATTTTAAGAACAGAAACGGCAGCAATTTTTGGTTTAAGCGTAATCAAATATGAGTTAGGGTAATTTATTATGGAAACAGTAGTAGTTGCTTTGGCAAATCAGAAAGGTGGTGTAGGAAAAACCACTACAGCAATCAATTTCTCTGCCTGTTTAGCAGAGAAAAATAAAAAAATATTACTTGTTGATTTAGATCCACAGGCTAATGCAACTAGCGGACTTGGCCTTCAAAAAGAGGCAGGGGCTAGTATATTTTCTGCCTTACTAGGCGAAAGGTCTGGAGCAAGTCAGATTAAAAATACTAAAATACGTAATTTAGATATTATTCCCTCAGAGCTAGATTTAGCAGGATCTGAAATTGCTATTGCAAAACATGATGACTATCTACATAAATTAAAATATGCATTAAGTCCTGTTGTTGATAGTAATAAATATGATGTCATTATATTAGATTGTCCGCCCTCATTGGGTATACTTTTTATGAATGCTTTAAATTTAGCAGATGAAGTCATTATTCCGATGCAATGTGAATATTTAGCACTTGAAGGCCTTGGCGTTATGGTTGATATTGTTAGTAAGGTTGCAGATGCTGGAAATAATGATTTACATATTAGTGGTATTTTAATGACTATGTATAATCCTAGTACCAATTTATCTCAACAAGTTGTACAAGAGGTAATTAAGCATTTTGGTGACCGTGTTTTCGAAACATTGATTCCCCGTAATGTTCGCCTAAGCGAGGCTCCTAGTTTTGGTTTACCAATCAATAAACATGATCCACATTGTATAGGTACCGCAGCATATCGATCATTAGCCAAAGAGTTTATTACCCGACAGCATCTTAAAGTGACTGGATATACTCAAATACTTTCGCAGGATGAGCTTCCGCCTTCGGAACCTTCTGCCAGTGTTTGATAACCTTGCCGTTTGGTCCAATTACTACCGTTGAACGAATACAACCAATTACTGTTTTTCCATACATGGATTTCTCTCCCCATGCATTGTATTTTGACATGACAGAGGTGTCAGGATCTGACAAAAGAAGAAAAGGAAGATTAAATTTTTTTATAAACTCTTCATGTGATTTTAGGTTATCTTTGCTAATACCAATTATAATTGAATTATGATCATTAAAATCAGTGTTCAAATCACGAAATCCACAAGATTCTTTTGTACAGCCGGGTGTATTATCCTTTGGATAAAAATATATAACTATATTTTTTCCTTTATAATCAGAAAGACTATGTTTTTTTCCATCACTCCCTGATAATTTAAAATTAGGTGCTTTTGTGCCTTCTAAACTATTCATATTTAATTTCTCCTTATTAAAAAGATAAGAATGAAGCTATTTTTAGAAATCCAAATTTACCATTATCAACGGCTATTAAGGCGCCTCCATCAGAAGTAAGTACTACATCCTCTCCGGCCCAATCATATCCTTCATAATTATTACTTTCTTCATTATCATCTGCCGATTGATAAGTTTCTTCCCACTCTAATACGCCATCAGATGCGTATTTTACAAGATAAACAACCCATTGATTAGAATTTCCATTTTCATTATTTTCTGAGTAAGAGTATTCATCACCTGATCCAGCAACAACTAAACATCCCCCATCAGGTGTAGCTTTAATACCCCACGCTTCGTCGTGAATAAATCTAGCGTCAAATCCTCTGGGATTTCCCCTTCGTCTTCTCCATATTTCATTACCTTGAGCATCAAGTTTTATTGTAAAAGTATCCCAGTTATTAGTTTGGGCATTTCCTCTAGGTTGGTATCCGTATTGTGTATGCCCGCAAAGATAGATAGATTCATCTGCTGCGATAGCGAGACCAAAACAGTGATCGTAATCTGATACAGTACCATTAGTAGAGGTATAACCATATTCTTGCGTCCATAAAATTTGGTTATTTTTTGAAAGTTTTATGACTCCATATTGTAGCGCCTCACTAGTTTGTCCACTTATAATATAACCATCACTTACTGGAAAAATTCTATATCCTTGCGCAAGGATTGAAGTAATATCTAAATTATTAATAATATTTCCTGTATTATCTAAAAATGATATAATGCCATTTCCTTCAGTAAAAAATGTATTATTAGGATCTTGTGCGTGGTTATAGCCAACTGCAATAAATCCATTTTCTGTTTGTGTGCCATGCTCAAATGCATCAGACCCACCATTATTTATAGTATTAAGAAAAATGATAGATCCATCTGATTTATTTAATTTTGCAATCATACTATTTTGTGTGGAGCCATTACCATTTGATTGTGCTCCAAAAATAACATATCCATCTGC
>MDSV01172799.1_pt1 | contig 16696 bp, 16 predicted proteins | sample 810851 | NCBI WGS metagenome assembly MDSV01 (sample SAMN05326640, study PRJNA326480) | marine metagenome | isolation source: seawater | place: Atlantic Ocean: North East | collected 2012 | reverse complement strand
TTGATAGGCTGGATGTGGAAGCGCAGTAATGCGTGCAGCTGACCAGTACTAATAGCTCAATTGGCTTGATTTATGCACTGAAAAAAATTTTTAAGATATGATGATATAATTCAATATTTTAACCCATTAAGATTTGTTATTTTTAAGTATAAAAAAATAAATATAAAGAAGTTTATTATCTGGAATGGTGCTACACTTACCATTAATCTTGCAAATTCATTATAAGTAGAAAAAGATAAAAACATTCCATAATAAAATGGAAAAATGTTAATAAAAATAAAATTTATTTTGTTAGCTTTATCAATTTTAGCAAAAAAAATTAAAATAATATTTAATATAGAAATAATATAAAAGAAATTAATTAAGGGAAAATAAATCATATTAAAGGTTGATAAAAATTTTTTAAGGAAATTTGATTTTTTATATTTTATAAACTCTCCAATTCCAATTTGATTGTTCAAATATCTTGGAACGTCACCAAAAAAAATAATCATAGATTGTGAAAAATATAATGGAATATTTTGAAAAATTATATTTGATATTAACTCAATAGAAGGGTGACTAGAAAAGATCTTTTCAGACGATTTTTTATATCTAAAATTAAAAAAAATACCTGTATCTGAATAATTTTTGTTATCTAAATCATCATAAATACCTTCATTATAATATTTTTTTACATTTTCAAATATACAATCAGGATTGTAAAACTCATTTGATATGTCTAAGCATTTACTTGTTTTAAAAAGTATTTTTTTTATAAAATAGTCTTTATCTAAAAAAAAATCATAATTTTTCAAAAAGTGATCTAAATTTTCTTTTGGTATTTTATTATAATTATAACTACTTAAGTATTTTAGAATATTTGATTTATCATTATCTAATAGAACCCTTTCTTTTTCAGATAAATAAACTTTATTTAATAATTTAACAGATTGATTATAGGGCTTGGCATAAATTAAAAATTTATGAAGTAGATTTTTATTATTGTATTCATCAAACCTTTCATTTGAAATTCTTTTTGTTGGAAATATGTTATTTTTATAATTCAAAAAAATATCATTTAACAATTCTTTTTCTTGCTCATTAGCTTTTAATAATATTTTATTATAATGATATTTAGTAAAATACCCGTACTGTAATAGTTTGACTGTTAAATGAAAATTTTTTAGACTAGTATTAACTCCTTTATCACTATAATTTAAGGATTTAACCAGTGTATTGCTTACTAGTGTAGTTATTATTAATAGTGTTATGATTAAATATTTTTTACTTAGAAAAAAAAAAATTAAATACAATGGCAATATATAAATTGTTTGCTCCTTACACGCACTTAATAAAATAAAACTAATTAATAAAATGATAAGATTAAAAATAGATAAATTTTTATTAATTTTTAAAGATACATAAATACTTAAAAGCAGTAAAAAATTATACAATAAATCTGTTCTAAGCAAAGTTTCTATACTGCTGGAAGGTAAATATAATAAAAAAAATAAATAAATAAAAAAACTAGTAAATTTATTTTTAAATAGATCATTCGAAATTTCAAATACAAGCAAGGCAGAAAGAAGACCTAATAAAACATTGAAATAAAACAATATACTTAAGCCAGAATTAAAATGGTATAATAAAAAGTAAGATATTTTTTCATATAAAAGATATGTTGTTACACCAAACTTGTTATTTTCTAAGAATATTTTTACATCATAGCTTCCAAATTCATAATTATTATCGTGTATTAAAAATTTGATAATTATTGAAGATAAAATAATAAATAAAAAATAATAATTATTAAAAAAATAATGGGTTCTTTTTGAAATTAAAAATAGGAAACTAACAAAAAAAACTAGCAAGAAATAGTAATATAAATATTTAAGAAAACTTAGCTGCAATCTAAAAAAATTTTTTTCAAAAAAAAAATTATAATTTAAATAATTATTTATATAAAAGAATAAAAAAATTATTGAAGGAATAATAATTAATATCGAATGTTTATAAATGTTACTAAATTTCATTATCAAAAAATTTATATTTAATTAAAGTTTGCAAAGCAAAAAAACCATCTTTTAGCTTAATTTTTTTTCCATTAGAGTAAGATCTCCCTTTATAAGATATTGGAACTTCAATGATCTTTTCATTTATATTTGATAATTTTGTGTTAAGTTCTGGACAGAAGCTAAAACCTTTTTCTTTAAGTAATATTCTATTAAATATTTTTCTTCTAACAGCTTTATAGCAAGTATGCGCATCTGTTAAATTTTGAAAATTAATTATATTAGATATAAATGTCAAAACATGATTAAAAAAAGCTCGATGCAAACTAATTTGGCTTGAAAAACTATATCTATTCTTATTTAGAACTCTTGATCCATACACTACATTTATCTTTTGATTTTTAAACTTTCCTAAAATTTTTGGATAATCTTTTGGGTCATATTCTAAATCAGCATCTTGGATTAGAATTACTTCACCTTTAGCAATTTTTTTTCCTTCAATAATACAATAACCTTTCCCAAAATTTTTTTTGTTTAAAATTATCTTAGAAATTTTATTTTCTCTCTTTAACTTTCTCACTAATGACCTTGATCCATCACTTGATTTGTCATCAATCACTATTGTTTCTATTACAACATTGTTTTTTAAAAAAAAAAGTTTCTTTTTTTGTTTATTAATTTTGTCTATTATTTTTGAAATTGTATAAATTTCATTAAAGCATGGTATGATTATTGACACTTTCATAATAATTTATCAAATAATATGCTTTTAATGACTTTGTAACAAATTATTAATTTATAATTATAAAATTGAATTAACAACTCAAAATCACTTTTTACCATAATCGATAAATAAAATTAAATATAATTTCTTGTTGTATCTATAATTTTATTGATCAATAATGAAATAATTTATATTACCACAATTAGTATAGATATATGAGAAATAAATTATTTTGGAATAGGTTCTATAAAAAAGAAAACAATATTGACATTCCAACCCCATTCGCAAAATTTGTAAAGAAAAAAATTAAAAAAACAACTAAAACAAATCTTCTAGATGTTGGCTGTGGAAATGGAAGAGATACTTTTTTTTTTATTAAAAATAAAATCAAAACTATAGGTTTGGACGTCTCTAAACAAGCCATCAATTTAACAAATGAAAATTCTAATGATAAAAAATCCTTTATCTGTAAAGATATTTGCAAACCAATGAAAATGTTTAGTCAAAAAAAACTATTTACTTATATTTATGCAAGGTTTTTTTTACATACTATTAATTTAAAGCAAGAAAGAATTTTTTTTTCAAACTGTAAAAAAATATTAAAAAAAGATGGCAAAATTTTTTTGGAATTCAGAACAACAAAAGATCCTTTTTTTAAAATTGGAAAAAAATTAAGCAAATATGAATATATCAGCGATCATTATCGTCGGTTTATTAATATTAAAAGTTTCGAAAAAAGACTAAAAAAATATCGTTATAAAATTGAATACAAAAAAAGTGGAATTGATTTAGCTAAGTTTAAAAAAGAAAACCCGTATATTTGTAGAATTATTTTAAGACATGAAAATATTTTTTAATTAATCAATTTTCTCAATTAATCAATAATTTTTAAAACAAATTTATAAAATTTTTCATTCACTTTTTTATTAATTTTATGGTCGTAATATTTTTTTAAATTATTTTTTAATTGTTTTGCAAACTTTTTTTTATATATTTTTGTATCTTTTATATTGTTTAATATTTCGGTTTTAAGATCATCAAAATTTACAATTAGATTACCTGGTAGATCTGTTTTATAATTTTCTAAAAAGGATGTATGTTTTATATATTTTTTATAGTCTGGAAAAACAAATATTTGAGGTTTTTTTAAGAAAGCAAATTCAGTAGATGTTGTAGAGCAGTCATTTAAAAGAATATCTACAAAATTTAAAAAATAAGTGGTATCAAAATATGGATATAATTTTTTATTGATTAATCGAATGTTGCTAAAATTTGAATTTTCAAATTTATGTATGTCTCTTGGACCCAAAGGATGAAAAGAAATGCAGAAAATAATATTGTTTTTTCTTAAAAATTTATTAAATTTATGTAAATCAAAGTTTTTTAATTTATATAATGGAAAATTATAAAGATAAGGTCTCCAGGTAGGTGTATACAAAATAATTTTTTCATTTTCATAATTTCCTAAAATTGTAATTAGAAAATTTTTATTATTACTATTTTTATTATTAAATAAATTTTCTACTCTAGGATATCCAAAATTAATAAATTTATTTTTTTTTAATTTGTAATTTTTAATTCCAATATTTTTTATAGTGTAACCTGAGGTTAAATTAATTAAGTTAAATTTACTATAATCTTCGTATTGATTTGTTCCAATATATTTTTGAATTACTACTTTATTACCGGCACCATGCCCTAAATGAATTTTAATTACATTTTTTTTTTTTAAAAACCCAAAACAATTAAAGTAGTCACTTCCAGAACTGAAAATCAATTTAGTCTTTAAGGATACATTTATCAATTTAAATAAATTTGTTGCACCAATATGATTTAGATTTTTAGAATCTAAATAACTCTTAACTTTATCATTGTTGGTAATCCAAAATACATTTAATTTTTTTTTAGAAAAAAATTCATAAAGATATCTTGAATTGTCTGAATAATGCTGATTGTCGTAAGTACTGAAAATAATATAATTTTTTTTAACACCGATTATAGAATAAAATATGCTTATAAAGTGAAGGAACCATCTTATTATATAATAAGTAAAATTTTTCATGATTTTTCGGTTAATAGTTTATAATTCTTTTTAAGAATAGATAATAATTTAATTGTATATTAAGAAATTATTGTATATAGATCTCATCAATTTGAGATAACCATATGACCCAATCAAAATCAAACAATCACTGGAATAATGATATTTCCGCAACATATAAAATAAAAAAATCTTACAACGCAAAATTAGAGATTGAAACTATTGCAGAAAAGATGGCAGATGGCATTAGTATTGGTACTACACAGGTTGCAGAAGGAATTTACACACCTAAAACTTCAGCAACTCATATTAAGACCAGCGGATTTATACCAGGAAGAATGCGAGCAGATGTAGAAAACTTAGAAGTATCAAATGATAAAAAAACAGCTGAAATGACGGTAAAATTTTCATCTGAAATAATGACAGATATCGGAGGTTTTCCAATGTTGATGGCAGCATTAGTTGGTGATCAATATGGCACGGCATATGAGATAGATGAAGGACGATTAATAGACTTAATTTTACCTGAAGACTATCGAAAACAATTTTTAGGTCCAAAATTTGGAGTAGATGGATTGCGAAAAATTTATGGAACATCTGAAAATAATCAACCTCATGCAGCAATTTTACTTAAACCAAATACTGGTCAGCCCGAAGAGCATTTCAGTTTAATTGCAGAAATGGCAACAAGAGGTGGCGTGAATTACGTAAAAGACGATGAAATGAAAGTAAATACGCCAACTATGATTAAATCAGTGTCATCTGCTATTGAAAAAGCTAAAGATAAAACCGGAAATAATATTTTATACGGACCTAATGTAACAGCAGACTATAAAAATGCAAAAAAACAAGCGTTAATGGCAATAGAAAATGGAGCGACAGCTATTATGGTAAATATAGTTCACGCTGGCTTAGAATATGTAAGAATGTTAAGTGAAGATCCTGACATAAACGTACCTATACACATTCATAGAACTGGACATGATGCGATTACAAGAGGAAAATTTGGAATGAGTTTAAAAGTATTTACACAGTTGTGGAGATTAGCTGGGGCAGACCAAATTCATATTGGACCAGTTTTTGGTGGATTGTACAAACCAGACACTGTTAAAGAAATTTTTAAAGAGACGCAAAAAGAAATTGGAAAGGTAAAAAAATCGCTAGCAGTTATATCAAGAGGTAATCTGAATGTAATTCCTGGAACAGTTAATTTTTTAAAGTCAAAAGACTTGCTATTTTTGTGCGATGATGGTGTTTATAAACACCCTGCTGGAATTGAAGTAGGTATAAAAGAAGTTTCAGAAAAACTAAAAAGTATTGAAATTCAAAATTTAAGTGATCAAGATAAAAAAGACATAGATTATAATAATCAAAACGTATCATTTGAATAATCTTTATGAAGGCAGCAATATTATGTGCTGGTCGTGGAAAGAGACTAAAAGATTATAAAAAACAAAAACCATTTTTAATTTTTAAAAAAGAAACGTTAATCGACAGACAAATAAGACTACTTAAAAAAAAAAAAATAAATCAAATTTATGTAATTTTAAGAAAGAGAAATTTAGAGCTATTTGATTATTTAAAAAAAAATTATAAAAATATTAAATTAGTAAAATATAATTCAAAAAGTCCATTAGACTCCACATTTTACTTGAATAAATATCTAAAAAAAAATGAAAAAATATTGGTTATAAATATCGATGCAATATATTCAAATTTAGACTTGAATTATTTTTTAAATAATCACAAATCAAAATCATATGATATGTGTCTATGGACATCAAAGATTAATGAAAAATATAATGAAGATGCTGCATATATAGAAATTACAAATAAAAAGATAATTCAATACGGTAAAAAAATTCAAAAACAAAAATATGTATTTGGTCAATTAAGAGTTTGTTCAAAAAAAATTCTATCTTTAAGAAATACCATAATTAAAAAAAAAAAATTTAAAATGAACAAATATATTAATTACTTAATTGATAATAATTACAAACTAAAGCCATATTTTACAAAAAAAAATACATTTGATATTGATACTGTTAAAGAGATGAAAAATATAAACAAACATTTAATTTCAGATGAAAGTTATTGATAAATCAAAAATAAAAGCAATTTTTTTTGATTTAGACGATACTTTATATGACAGAAGTCAGTACGAGTTAGAGGCTTATAATTACATTGATCAGAGTTTATATAATAAATACGGAATTAATAAAAAAAAAATTTATAAAAATTTAATTAAAATTAAAGATATATATGAATATAATTATAGAAACTTATTTGCCTCCACTTCAAATTTAGTTTGTATTCCAGAAAAAAATAAAAAAAATTTTGTAAAAGATTGTCTAAAATATTATAGAAAATTCAAACCTAGCAGACTAAAATTATATCCAGGAACAATAAGTGTATTAAACAAATTAAAAAAAAGTAATTACTTTGTTGGCATAATAACTAATGGAAATGTAAATAAACAAAGGATTAAAATAAAGACTTTAAGATTAAAAAAATATATTCGTTTTATAATTTATGCTAGAAATTTTGGAAAAAAAAATGAAAAGCCAAGTTCTTATTCATTCAAATACGTTTTAAAAAAATTAAAAATTAAATCTGAGGAAATGATTTATATCGGTGATAATCCTAAAATAGATTATACAGCCTCTGTAAGAGCTAAAATAAATTTTTTGCGTATAAAGAAAGGTGAATATAAAAGTATAAAATATAATGAAAAAAAAATTAAATTTATCAAAAATTTGAGAGAGATATTTAAATTTATATGAAAAAAATATTTTTATATAAAAATCAAAATTTTAAAAGACTTATAGAAGGTCAAGATATTCTTAAAAAGAAAATAAATTTTTTTTCAAATTGGTTAAAATTTATTAAAAAATTAAAAAAGGAAAAAAAAATATTACTAATTTTTATCTCAGGTGAATCTACAACAGGCAAATCAACATGGGCTATAGAACTTTGTAAAAGGCTTGGTATTAGAAATTTGATACACAGCGATATTGTTAGAGAGTTTGAGAGATTAAACTGTAAAAAAATCAATGAACCTATTAACTTTTCATCCTATCAAGTACATAAAGCTTATAGCAAAAAATTTACAACACAAAATTTTGACAAAGGCTTTATTAAACAAAGTCAAAAAATAAACAAAACAATAAAAAAACTTATTCTTCATTCCTCTGATTACGGAAAAATAACCTTAATCGAAGGTATAAATATAATGCCCAGTATTGTTAAAAAAAATTATAGTAATTACTATTTTATTAATTTTCATTTAACCCACACAAATACTAGTAGTAGAAAAAAACTACAAAAAGACAGATTTGAATATAATTATTTAAATAGAAATATAAAAAAATATAATAAAAATCAAAAGCAGTTTGATTATTTAAAATCATTCTTATTTAAAGATGCAACGATATCCAACTCTACAATTATCTATGTAAATGAGCCTCAAAAAATGCTTTATGAATTTATTTTTAATTTAAATAAATTTATAAAAAAACTTTAACTGATTAAGTTGTTATTTACTTTATTTTTTAAAAATTCGTAAACCTGTTCGCTAGAATTAGTAATATTTGTATCATAATAAAATTTAAGATACCTCTTAATTTTTACATTATCAATTTTACTTTTTTCCTTTATAATTCTTAATAAAGATTCGTTATCTTTAGCAATTAATCCCGCATTAAATTTTTTAATATCAACAAAAAAACCATTGATTTTTTTGAATTCGTCATAGTCTGGAATTACATATATAATTTTTCTTTTAAGAATAGCGTAATCAGTTGCAATTGCAGAATAATCAGTAATTAAAATATCTACTTCAGGTAAAAATTGATTAATATCAAATAATTCATTTTTTTTGATGATTTTAATTCTATTTAAATTAATTTTTAATTTTAGATTACTGTAAGTATGCAAATTAATAAAAAAATATAAATTATTTTGAAATAAAAAATTATTAAATTTTTTCCAATTAAAATTTGAGAGAAATTCTATAGGAAATTTTTTTTCATTTAATCTCCATGTTGGAGCATAAAGTATAATTTTATCTCTTTTATTTATTTTAAAATACTTTTTAGAAATTATTTTTTTGTTATATAGATCTCTTGATAGTTTTTTATTAAACAGATGATCACATCTTGGAAAACCTAGTATTTTTATTTTACTTCTACTTATAAAAAAATTATTCTCGAATATATTAGCTAATTTATTTGATGTGAAATTAATATAATCAGATTTATTAATTTCTTTAATAAAACTTTTTCCCTTATCGTTAACTTTAAATATTTTATTTTTATTACTTATTTCATAACTTACTGCACTAAATTTAGGTCCAGCTCCATGTCTTAAACTTATTTTTATAGTGTTTTTAGAAATTAAATTTAGAAAATTGGGGTAACTTTCTCCAGAACTAATAATAATACCTGCCCTCATTAATAAAAAAAAAGACTTAAGTGATTTTCTTTTAATTACTTTTAATTTTTTTTTTTTTAAATAATTAAAAATTTTTTCATTTTCTGTCATCCAATAGATTTCAAAATCTTTTTTTTTTGACAGATATAAATATAAGTATCTAGTATTTTCATTAAAAGAGTTAAAATTAATTCCACATGTTATTATTAATTTTTTATTTTTTTTTATCAGTGAACTAACGGAATTAATAAAACTTAAAAATAAATTTTTCATTTAGTTATAGATTATTTGTGATATAAAATTTTATCTTTTAATGAAAAAAATAATACTATTTGATAAGAATCCATTGTATGACAAATATATTTTAAATGATAGCAATTTAAAGATTTATTTTATACAAGAAAAAACTTATTCAAATTATTTTATAAATAAATTCTCTCGAATCGTGCTTTATTTAAAATTTTTTTTTTTGATAAAGATTTTCAACATAAAATTAGTTGTGTGCACAATTTATAATTCAGTTTTTATATCAAAAATGATCAATTTACTTCCAGGTATCAAATTTCTTGTAATTCAACATTATACCACCTTTGAATATGAACAAAAAAAATTAAAAAAATTGAATCTTGGAATTTTTTGTTGTTTCGGTGAAAATCAAAAAAAAATTAATAAAAAGCACAATGTGCAAAAGTATGAACTTATTGGCTCTCCAACATATTCTATTTTTAAATCTTTAAATCCTAATTTACATAAAAGAAAGTTTAAACTTTGTTATGTATCTCAGTGGACGCCCGACTCTATTAAAAATCTAAAAGATTTAAATGAGCCCAAAATTTATAACTTATTAAAACTGGAAAAAAATTTAAAAAAATATCTTTTAAAATACGATCATAGCATTGTCTTTGCTTTAAGAGAGGAAAAAAAATCCAATGAGTTTGAGTATTTCAGGTCAAATTTTGGAGATAGAGGTTTAATTAATATCAGAAACAATTATTTTGATACTTATGAACTAATGAATAACTCTGATGTTACTATAACTGGATGGTCAACTTGTGCTTATGAAGCTTTTGCAGATAATAACAAGGTTATGTTTAATCCATATAACTCAAAAGATTTACAATTAGTTCATAATGAAACTTGTGTAATAAATAATGACAGTTTTGATTTTTTTGAAAAAAAGCTAAATAATCTTTTACAAATGACAGAAGATCAATTTTATAAAGAAACATATTTGGATCAAAAAAAGATAATAGATAAAAATTGTTTGCAAAATGCACATTTGAAGATAAAACAAATTATACAATTATACTCGTAGAATGAATACTTTTCTAATAACTAATAAAGAAAAAATATATAATTCGATTTTTAAAAATAAAATAAAATTTAATAAATTTTATTTTTATTCTGATTTTACTCCTATTATAAAAAAAAAAAATAATAAAAAAATTATTTTTTTTGGCGATGTTTATGGGGAAACAAAAAACCAAAAAATTACTAAAATTTCAATATCAAAAATCTTTAAGAAAATATTTTTAAGTAAAGATGTAAATAAATTTATTGATACAATAGATGGTAGATTTATTGTTATATTTGAAAATAATGGAAAGACAATTATACGCGCAGATAAATTTTCAAGATATGATTTATTTTATAACACTTCAAGTAATTGTACCTATGTGAGCAATAATTTTCAGATTATTTACAATATGAGTGAGAACTTAAATTTAAACTCATTAGCAATTAGTCACATGATTAATGTTCTTGGAACCAAGCCTGCAAAAAAAGATACATTATTTTCTGAGATAAAGAGAATCGGTGTAAATGAAAACTTAATACTTGATAATAATTTTAAAATTTTTAAGAGAAAATTTATTCCTCAGCAAACTGTGGATTATAAATACGACAAAATTGAGGAGTATTTTACAATTTTTACTAATTATCTATCTAATATGTCAAAAACCAAAAAGACAATTTTTATGTCATCCGGTTATGATAGCTCTTTCTTAGCATCTGTATCATCTAAAGTATTTGGAAATAAAAACGTTTCAGGAGTAAATCTAATTCAAAAATTTTCAGAAAGAAGTAAAATTTATAATAAGTTTGAGGTAGATAGAGTCAAAAAAATTGGAAAATATCTAAAAATCAAAATTCATTTTGGAGAAATAAATTTAAATAAAAACTTTGATAAATATGCTGAGACATTTTCAAATATATCTCCACTTAGAATGACACCAATGACTTTAGCTGCAATAATGCATTTTGAACTATCAAAAATATCAAAACATAAAAGCCCAGGTAGCGATCTTTTATCAGGAGAGGTAAGTGATGGAGTTCATAATTTTGGATTTGCTCAATATGCAAACTTTTTTGGACATGATAGTAATGGTTTTAGAGAATATGTAGATAAAATGATGAATTATCTTTACTCACCAAGTTTTTTTTCAAAACTTTTAAAAAATGATTTTCAAAATGATTATGTATTCAAAACTTTGGTAAAAATGAAAAACATTAAGATCAAAAAATTTAATAAGTTTAAAAATATGAATGAAGTTAAAAATTCTTTACTCAACTCTCTTTTTCTTACAGACAAAAGGTTCCCTTTGTTAGAAAACCAATCACCAATCTTAAATCAAAATAAAATAAAAAAAGTAAATGATTATTTTAAAAATGAGTATTTTAATGACATTAATTTAAGTAACAAAAATGAACTTTATTCAATATATATTTATTTATACAACTCATTCCATTGGCAAGCTGGAACAGTTTCTACAATGTACGAGTTACCAGAGTATCATAATCTTAAGATGATTATGCCATATTGGAACCCGATATTACACGAATATTTGGCAAAAATGCCTGAAAATTGGGGTAGGGGCCTAGAAACAAGAACACTTAAGTATCCATTAAAAGAAAACTTATCAAAAAAGTTTGACATTATGAATGTTTTAAATCTTGGACCTCACTCTTATCAATATGATGTCAATAGATTCAGTGATCCTTTTTTAGAAATCTTGATCTCAAAAAGTGCAAAAAAATATATAAACAAAGTTTTTAAAAAATACCATCCATGCGATTATTTAGATAAAAAATATTTTAAGAGTAATTTGATATATAAGACCATTAAAAGGTATAAAAATAACCAAATTGATAAAGATAAAACGACTTTAATTTATAGACTATTTACAATAAGTAAATTGTTACAAGATTTGAAGCATTAATCTCTTGCTTCAGCATTTTTGAAGTCTTCAACACTATCAATTTCAATTGAGTCACGTTCTTTCATTGTATAGGTGCCTATTTTTCCAGAAAGTCTATTCATATTTTTTAAAAAAGAATTTTTTCTAAAAATATAAAATGCTCCATTCTCTACGTATGTTTCATTTATGTTTTGGTGCATGGGCCTTTTTTTAAGATTATAATTAAATGGTTTGTGTGTATGTTTTATTTTTTTCCAGAAAAACTTTTTACTAACATATGACGAAAACATACTTTCATAATTATATCTTTTGAATTTAGTAAAAGCTTTTTTTAAATCGATAGCTTTCAAATATGGAGTAGTAACTTGTATTAAGAAAATATAATCAAAATTTTTAAATTTTTTTAATACTTCTTTAATTACAATTTCTGTCTGGGCTTTATTAGTTGCACTTTTTTTTGATCTATAAAAAAATTCGGTTTTAAATTTATTAGTATATTTTTTTAATATTTTAAAATATTTTTGACTATCTGAAGCTATTATTATTTTTTCAAAAATACCCGAAACATCTGCAGTCTTAATATTATAATAAGAAAGTGGTTTGCCTTTAAATTTTTTAACATTTTTGTTTTTAATTGTTTTACTACCCGATCTAATTGGTATTATGCATAATACTCTTTGTTTTTTTGGCATATTAAGTTTATAATTTAACTTATGAAATTTTCAAAACCAATTATTATAGCTGAAATCGGCTGCAACCATCAAGGAAATTTAAATCATGCAAAGAAATTAATTAAAGAGGCTGCTAAATGTGGAGTTAATTATGCAAAATTTCAGAAAAGAAATAATAAATATTTATTGAAAGACACATATAATGATCCTCACCCAGTTCCTATAAATTCTTTTGGAAGTAGTTATGGTAAACATAGGGAGTTTTTAGAATTTAATATTAAACAACATAAAATATTATTTTCTGAATGTAAAAAAAATAAAATCAAATATTCCGTTTCTGTTTGGGAAAAAAAATCTGCTGAGGATATTGTAAATAGTAAAATGGAAATCGACTATATAAAAGTTCCTTCTGCATGTAATTTAGATTTTGAACTTTTAGATTTCCTTACAAAAAAATTTAATAAAAAAATACATGTATCCTTAGGAATGACCTCTAAAATTGAAATAAATAAAATATTTAATTTTTTCAAAAAAAGAAGAAGATTAAAAGATCTCGTTATGTATGCATGCACTTCTAAATATCCTGTGGACTATAATGATCTATGTTTATTAGAAATTTCAAATTTAAAAAAAAAATATGAAAAATATATAAATTCAGTTTCATTTTCCGGACATCATAAAGGAATTGCAGTAGATGTAGCTGCATTAGCTCTAGGTGCTAGATATTTTGAGAGACATTTTTCACTTGATCGAACATTAAAAGGGACTGACCATGCCGCTTCTCTTGAGCCTGATGGTCTTTCAAAACTTGTAAGAGATCTAAATAATACTTTTATATCTTTAAAATTTAAACCAGAGAAAATTTTAAGTGTTGAAAAAGAACAAAGAAAAAAATTAAAAAGATTAAATTTTTAATTATAATTTTCTTAAATTAATATTCGATTTAACTAAATTTAATCTTAAATTTTTAAGTCCGTCTCCTATGAAATTGAAAAGATTTCCCGTAGAAATGCCAGAAACATTTTTTTGATTAAAACATTCAACAAAGTGTTGATATTTTGCAGCTCCTCCACCAATCACGTAAGGTAATTTATTGTCTATATATTTATAGATTTCATCATCAATACCAAAGCCTGTTCCATCACGATCAATGTTGTTAAGAAATATTTCTCCAAACTTTAATTTTTTTGCTAAATTTATATGTTTTTTAATTTCTAGATATTTAACATCGCCGTTGTTTATATAAGTTATTAGATTACTGTTAATTTTCTTATAATCTATTGAACAAATAATAGCCTGACTCCCATATCTTTTTACTGAATTTGTAATTAACTTTTCATTAATTATTGATGAATTAAATAAAACTTTTTCTGCACCTAAAGAAAAACATTGTTTAATTTTTTCTAAATTATTAATACCACCCCCTATAGTTAAAGGTATAAACGTTTTCTCTGATAATTTTTTTAGATTTACCATAAAGTCATCTTTTAATTGAGTTGTTTTTTTTTGTTTTTCAACATTAAGGACAACTAATTCATCTATGGTATCAGTAATTTTTTTAAAGTTAAAATATTTATATAGCCATTCGATATTGCCAACTTTTTGTAAAGTAAAATTTCTACTTAAATAAAAAAAATGATTAATATAATATAATTTAAAAATTATTCTTTTTTTCATCGCAAAAATATTTAAAAAATTTTAAGCCTCTATTTCCAGATTTCTCAGGATGAAATTGAACTGCTAGAAAATTTTTGTATTTTAAAAAAGACACAATTTTACAGCCTTCATACTCGGTTATTGCGTATGCATCTAGAAATTTACAATGTTTGGAACTTACCCCAAAAGAATGTACAAAATAAAAATCATTATTAAGAATTCTTTTTTGTTCTTTGTTACCTTTAATTAACTTTACTTTATTATATCCAACATGAGGTAATGGTCCAACCAATCCAATTTTATCGAGTCTTTTTACGGGAATATCTTCTAAAATATTTAAACCTAGTAATTTACCTTCATCACTTTTTTTAAATAAGATTTGTAAACCTACACATATTGCTATCACTTTTTTTTTAGAAATTTCTTTGATAAATTTTTTTCCGTATAATTTTTTTTTTTTTAAATTCTTAATAACAAAATCAAAAGATCCAACACCTGGTAAAATAATTAATTTTACTTTCTTCAGTTCTTCAATTTTATTAATTAGTTTAAATTTAATTTTTAAGTAATGTAAACAATTTATTATTGAACCGATATTTTGAGATTCCGTATTAATAATACCAATCATTTAATTTTAAACTTTGCTTGCCACTTATTTCCTTGTTTTTTGAATAAATTTTTATTTACAAATTTATTAATTGTCTTATCAAATTGTTTTTTTGTTATCTCAAAATAATCTAAATATAATGGAATTTTGGTTTCTGGGATCTCATTGTCGTAAATTTTAGCTAACTGAATTCCTTGATCTCGTGTCATTGCGCCTCTTCTTATATCGATACCAATATCTTGAGTACATCTTCCAAAACCAAATTTAAGGTACATTAAGTAACAATGGAGGTCGTATAAATGCGTATCGTTTTGACCAAAATTTGTATATGTACCAGTATTTTTATCTTTTTTTTCCTCCAAACCGTATTTATTTTTGGCAACTAAGTAGTTTCTGTATGAATCCCAATTTTCGTAATATGACCAGTGAGACAGTTTTGTTTTTGAGTCATTGAAAAGCCACCAATGCATATCATTTTTTTTTGCAAATTTAATTGTTTTTTCATATTTTTTTTCGAAATAAATATTTTTTATAAAATTTGGATTAAAAAATGATTTTTCTTTAAGATATGTGCTCCCACCGTATTCTGCTTCTCCATCTTCCCCATACATAATTAGCTTAATATTTTTCTCTTTTGCAGTCTTAATTATTGCTGTAAAAATACCAATAACCCAACCATAAAGTGGCCTACCATGATTTAAGAAACCAAATTTATTTAGTTGTTGGTGACTCTCATATGGTAAATTTATTTCGTATAAACTTAAATTATTTTTTTTAAAATTTTCAATATTCTTATATCCCAACTCTGTTCTTAAAGGAGGATGTACTGTTATGCATAGAGGTCTTAGATCGTTTTTTAGCATTTGATCTGTAACATAGCTTCCATCTTTGCCACCACTTACAGGAACAATTACATCAAAATCACTATTTTTTGATTTGATATCTTTTTTTAACAACTTAAATTGATTTATTCTTTTTTTCCAATTAATATTTTTTTTTTCGAGGCTCCAATTGCATGCATTACATATTTGATTTTTATCAAATGAAATACGTGGCCTTGTAGACATATTTAGACAGTTCTTGCACCAAAAAATTTTTTGTAACTTTTTACTCATATTTTAATTAATTCGTCTTTTTTAAAATTTTTTATTGCAACTTTTCCTAATATCTTAAAATATTTCATAGGACTAATACCATTTCCTGGCCTTTTAGTTGTGATATTTGAAATAGTAAACTTTTCCCCTTTTTTAATTAATTTCTTTGAAACTATAGATTTTCTCACGTAATTGATATTCTTGCTCTCACTTCTAGTAATAATTTTTTTTTCTTTTCCTAAAATTTTTTCAGCATATCTTATTCCTTCAACCATAGCTTT
>MDSV01023372.1_pt1 | contig 16696 bp, 17 predicted proteins | sample 810851 | NCBI WGS metagenome assembly MDSV01 (sample SAMN05326640, study PRJNA326480) | marine metagenome | isolation source: seawater | place: Atlantic Ocean: North East | collected 2012 | reverse complement strand
GAATTAGAAAAAAATTTAAAAAAGTAGATCCTGATTTTTCAGCTATTGAAACTAGGTATGGTAGTGGATATAGATGGAATGTTAGCTGATGTTTAGTAAATATTTAAAAAGTTTATCAATATTAAAGAAATTTTTATTTATAAATTTTGTAATTTTCACAATTATTGGATTATTTACAATTATATATATAAATAAAGTTCAACCAAATTTAATTAAGAAAAAATCTACAAATCATATAAATATAATTGATAACACAATTGATAATCTTGTTAGGTTAGATGTAAAATTTGTGGTTGAGGATATAAGAAAATTTTTATTTTCTACAAGATTTATATTTCAAAATTTAGATAGAGTAATTTTTTTTGATAAAAATCTAAGTCTAATTGGTGATACAGATACTCTTGATCTTGATCCAAGATCTTTTTCTCTTAGATTAGATGAAATAGAATTTGAAAGTTTGAATGAAGCAAAAACAAATCAAAAAATTAAAAATGAAAATATAGAAACTGAAAAAAAGGAAATTGTTAATTTTAAAGAGATTTTAATAAAATATTCAAAATCTAATGAATATGGAAAGCCTTTTACATTTACACAAGAGAATTTTAATCAGTTCAATCTTACTACAATTAAAAATGTAAATGTAGACGGGTTAAATGTTGGCTATCTTGCAATTACTGAAAGCGCCAATGATATTAAAACAGCGATAGATGAAAGAAAAGCATTTGTGATTAGAACAGCAGTTTCTGTTGGGTTTGTTATTTTAATTTTTTCTTTTGTTCTCAGTAGATATTTTATTAGACCCATTCAAAATCTAGTGAGCTATACAACAATAATAAAAGAAAAAAGTCAAAAAAAAACGAATATTGAAAATTTAAAAAATCGAAATGATGAATTAGGTCTTTTATCAAAATCATTAGAAGATATGACCAATGAGTTACAAAAAAGAGTTACACAGGCCGAAAATTTTTCTACGGATCTTGTTCATGAAATTAGAAATCCTTTAGCTTCTTTGAAAAGTGCATCAGAAATTTTATATGATGCAAGTAATGCTGATCAAAGATTAAAATTGATTAATATCCTTAGCCATGATGTCCAAAGAATTGAAAGGCTTATTACAGACTACTCGCAAATGTTAAAAGATGAAGTTGCCTTGAGTAAAGAAAAAATGAAAAAAATTAATTTAGAACCAATTATTCAATCTGTAGTTGATGAATATAATAATATTAATAAGTTTAAAAAGGATATTAAAATAAATTATGAAAACGACAATCAAAGCAATTATTTAATTAATGGAATAGAAAATAGAATTGAGCAAATAATTGCCAACCTATTAGATAACTCTATATCTTTTAGTGAAAAAGGTCGCAGTATTTTTGTAAATGTATCCCATAATGTTAATAAAATTGTTGTTAAAATTATTGATGAAGGTGAAGGAATTAAAGAAAAAGATACCAATAGAATATTTAACAGATTTTATAGTAATAGACCTGATAAGTTTGGAGAACATTCAGGTCTAGGATTAAACATTGTAAAAAATTTAGTTGAACTGCATGAAGGAAATATTAAAGCCTTTAATCGTGAAAATACTAGAGGAGCAATAATAGAAATAAATTTTCCTAGAGCCTAATCTTACTGTTGACTATTTTTAGTTAGTTGTTACAAAGACTGTCTTATGGAAGATTATAAAGTAAAAAACATTGATGACGCTGATTTTGGAAGAAAAGAAATTTCATTAGCTGAAACTGAAATGCCAGGATTAATGGCAGTAAGAGCAGAGTATAAAGGTAAAAATCCTCTAAAAGGAGCAAGAATATTAGGCTGTTTGCACATGACAATTCAAACTGCAGTTTTAATCGAAACTCTTGTTGACCTTGGTGCTGAAGTAAGATGGTCTTCATGTAATATATTTTCAACACAAGATCATGCAGCTGCAGCAATCGCTAAAGCTGGCATACCCGTTTTTGCATGGAAAGGTGAAACGGAAGAGGAGTATTGGTGGTGTGTAAAACAAACTATCGAAGGTAAAAAAGATTGGATACCCAACATGATTTTAGATGACGGTGGTGATCTTACAGCTCTGATGCACAAAGATTATAAGAATTTATTAAAAGATATAAAAGGACTAAGTGAAGAGACAACGACTGGTGTTTTAGCTCTAAAAAAAATGGAAGAGCAGGGAAATTTGTTAGTACCAGCAATTAATGTGAACGACTCAGTTACAAAATCAAAATTTGATAATCTGTACGGTTGTAGAGAAAGCCTAGTAGATGGGATAAAAAGAGCTACAGATGTTATGATGTCAGGAAAAGTAGCAATTGTTGCAGGTTTTGGAGATGTAGGAAAAGGAAGCGCTGCATCATTAAGGCAAAGTGGAGCAAGAGTTTTAGTTACAGAAACTGACCCAATTTGTGCTCTTCAAGCTGCTATGGAAGGCTATGAAGTAGTTTTAATGGATGAAATGATTGGAGAAGCAGATATTGTAGTAACTGCAACTGGAAATAAAGATGTTGTTACAGCCGATCATATGCGAGCTATGAAAGATAGATCAATTTTATGTAATATTGGTCACTTTGATAATGAAATTCAAGTTGAGGCTTTGAAAAATTATAAATGGGATGAAATAAAGCCACAAGTTCACGAAATCACATTTCCAGACGAAAAAAGGTTAATTTTGTTAGCAGAGGGAAGACTTGTAAATTTAGGTTGTGGAACTGGTCACCCAAGTTTTGTTATGAGTGCTTCATTTACAAATCAAGTAATTGCTCAAATTGAACTATGGAATAATTCAGATAATTATGAAAATAAAGTTTATGTCCTTCCTAAACATTTGGATGAAAAAGTAGCGAGACTTCACTTAGATAAAGTTGGAGCTAAATTAACACCATTATCTAAAGAACAGGCAGACTACATAAGTGTTACTCCAGAGGGACCATACAAGCCTCATGCATATCGCTATTAATAATAGCAAAATTGATATTTCATTAAAAAAATCCACTAAACGATTAGCTGAAGATTTAGCAAATCTTTTCAAAATTGGAGACATAATCTTTTTGTGTGGTGAAATGGGTGTTGGTAAAACTACTTTTGTTAGGTATTTAATTAACCAGATTCAGGAAAATAATAATTTAGCTATTACAGATGTAACAAGTCCAACATTTAATTTATTAAATGAATATCAGGTGAAAGATCTAATTATTAAGCATTATGATTTATTTAGACTTAAGGATAAATCAGAGATTGAAAATCTGGATTTATTTGAAAATTACAAAAATTCACTTACTTTAATTGAGTGGCCACAATTAATAAAAAAAAAAAAATCAATTAACAGTATAGACTTAATATTTACTTATGAAGACGAATTTGAAAGCAGATTTGTCAAAATTAATGGATTAAGTTAACCCTTAATTGTATGAAATCTTTTAAAAATTTTAAAAAGATTAAAGGAGACGCCTCATCAAGAAAATTTTATAGAAATGAAAAAAATAGTTCAATAATTATTTTTTCAAAAAAAGAAAAAAATAAAAATCTACTTGTATATGATGCTATTAATAAAATTTTAATTAAAAATAAAATTTTAGCACCAAAATTGATAAATCAAAGTTATTCAAAAAATTTTATAGAAATACAAGATTTAGGATACACAACTATTTATCAACTACTAGAAAAAAAAAAAATTAGTAAAAATTTAATCTTTAATAAAATAATTAAAGTATTGAACAAAATGCAATCTATCAAAGATAAGGAAATAAAGAATTTTAATAACAAAACATATAAAGTTAGAAAATATAATAATGAAGTTTTATATAATGAAGCCTTACTTTTTTGTAAGTGGTATATTCCAAAAAAAATAACTAAACAAGAATTTATTAAATTTAATAAAAAATTTAAAAAAGAAGTTAAATTTTTGTTATCAAAGTTGAGTTACAAAAATGATACATTTGTTCATAGAGATTTCCATGTATCAAATTTAATGTATTTTAAAAAAAATATTGGCATTATCGATAGCCAGGATGCCTTAATTGGAAACAAAGCTTATGACTTAGCATCTTTAATTGATGATGTGAGGTTTAGAACTTCTAGTAAATTCAAGGAAAAGATTTTTAAATATTATTTGAAAACAAATAAAAAAATTAAACTAAATAAATTTAAGGTAGACTTTGAAATTTTATCAGTTTTGAGAAATCTTAAAATAATTGGGATATTCTCAAGATTAGCACAAAAAGATAATAAAACAAAATACCTTAAGTTGATACCTTATGCATGGAAAATGATTGATAATAGGGCAAACAAAAGTGAAATTTTAAAAAAATTAATTATTTTATTAAAAAAATTTAATTAAAATTTAAACTTAATATTATGAAAATTGATACAGCTATAATTTTATGTGCAGGATTTGGCAAAAGGTTAAATCCAATAACGTTAAATACTCCAAAACCACTACTTAAGCTTGACAATATTACCATGCTTGAGAATTGTATAAAACTAATAAAAAATTTAGGAATTAATAAAGTTATTTTAAATACTTTTTATTTAGGGGACCAAATTACAAATTTTTTAGAAAACAAAGATTTTAATATTGAAATAAAAATTGTTAACGATGGTAAAGCTATTTTAGATACTGGTGGTGGTATACTTAACATGACAAATAATTCTCAAGAAAACGATTTTTTAATTTTCAATCCTGATACTTTGTGGCATCCAGAATATTCTGACGAAATTATTAAAATGAAAGAATTATACTTTGCGAAGAGAGCCAAGAATATATTATTACTTGTAAAAAAAAACTTAAGTTTTGATGCAAATTTAAAAGGTGACTTTGATCTGAAAAATAATTTAATTTTAGGAAGTAGAAAAAAAAATTTTATTTATATTGGTTGTCAAATTCTAAATAAAAAGTTATTTATTGATTACAAACTTAAAAATTTTTCCATCACACAGATCTGGAGTAATTTAATTGAAAAAAGTGAATTATTTGGTTTTGAAAGTTATAATAAATTTTATCACTTAACAGATCTTGAAACATTTAAAAAACTAAAAGATCGTTAGCCCTTTCTTTATCCAAATATTTACAATCAATAATTTTATTTTTGTTATCTAAATTAATTAATAATGGATTTCCAGTAGGAATTTCTAATTCAGAAATTTTACTATTATCCAATTTGAATAAATATTTACAAAGAGCTCTAATAGAATTTCCATGAGCTGAAATTAAAATATTACTATTAATTGCTTTATTTTCAATTTTTTCTTTATAATATTTAAGCACTCTTTCGTAAGTATCTTTAAGTGACTCTGTATCTGGAATTTTGTCAGCAGGTACTTTTTTATAGATCTCAATATTATTTGGATGATATGGATTATTTTTATCTAATGGATCTGGTCGTAAATCCCATGATCGTCTAAACTGATGAACTTTATCTTCTCCTAGTTTGTTTTTCATTTCATCTTTATTTAAACCTGTTAGAGATCCATAATGTCTCTCATTTAGTTGCCAGGCTTCTATTGATTTTTTTTTGTCATTTAACACTTCCTGAATTAACCTTAAAGTATCCTTTGCTCTTAATTGAAACGATGAATAGTATAAATCAATATTTATTTTTTGATTTTTGATTAAATTACCTGATTTAATTGCTTCTTTTTTACCGTTTTCAGTTAAATTGACATCAACCCAACCTGTAAATTTTTTCTCAAGATTCCATGTACTTTGCCCATGCCTGACTAAAATTAAATAACTCATTGGTTTATCTTTTAGATTAATTTAATAAATAAAACTATATATTTAAATGATTAATTTTTTATCAAAATATAAATTCATTTTTTATTTTTTTAATTTATGTTTGATTATACTGTATTTGTTCCCAGGCAGTATTTTAGGTTTTTTTATATATGGAGACTCACAAATTCAGCCCCAAATAACTCCTAATTTTGTTGTTTCCACAAATCATGTTTATGCTTTTTTATTAACCTCTCTATTGGGGGCATTAACATTTTTTAAAAACAGAAGATTAATAGTTTTATTTATATATTTATTGTTTTTATCTATAGTTTTAGAAGTATTTCATTTATTTATACCTGAAAGAAGTTTTCAATTAGCTGATTTATTTGGAAATATATTTGGAGTTATAATAGCAATTATTATTAATTTTTTTTTAAAAAAATATGAAAATTATAAAAACTAATTTTTTATTATTTATTTTATTTATTGTCACAAGTTGTTCTTCAATACCTTCAAATACTTCCGATGGTTGTTCAATATTTTATGAAAGATACTTATGGTATAAGCATGCTAAAAAATCTGAGAAAAAGTGGGGCACACCTGTATATTTGCAACTTGCAATAATTAAAATGGAGTCAGATTTTGATTGGCTTGCTAAACCTCCAAGACAAAAACTATTCAAAGTAATTCCATACAAAAGACCTTCGAGTTCTTTTGGATATTCACAAGCAGTTAAGGGAACGTGGGAACAATACAAAAAAGAAACAGGAAACAAAATAGCTACAAGAACTAGATTTAAAGATAGTGTAGATTTTATAGGTTGGTATACGAGCAAAACAGAAAAAATTTTAGGAGTTTCAAGGAATGATTCTTTTAAACAATATATTGCTTATCATGAAGGCTGGGGTAATTATAAAAATTATAAAAGTAACGGCAAAGTTATCAATTTAGCTAAAAGAGTTGAGAAACAATCAAATATTTATAAAAAGCAATTATTAGATTGTAAAAATTCTTTATCTACTAAAAAATATATTGTTTTTTAATTTAATTGTTTCTTAAGCTCTATATCTACAGCATCAATACGTTTGGTATTTTTTGCCAGGGCTAAGTACATCGCAGGGGTTACATATAATGTGAAGAATGTTGAAATAATCATTCCTCCAAGTATAGTTCCACCTACAGCTAATCTAGATCCTTCACCGGCACCTGGTCCAATGTTTCCAATTACCAAAGGCAGCATTGCAATCATTGTGCTTAAAGAGGTCATAATAATTGGTCTAATTCTTAGCTGACACGCTTTAAGGATTGCTTCTTGAAGTTTTACACCAGTAGTTCTTATTTGGTTTGTATAGTCAACTATCAAAATACTATTTTTCGTTGAGATGCCAATCAAGATAATTAATGCAATTTGAGAAAAAATGTTTACTGAACTATTTAAGAATAAAATAAAGACCAATCCACCAAAAACTGCAAGTGGAACTGTTAAAATAATTATAAAAGGATGAATGAAGGAATTAAATGTTGCTGCCATTACCAAATACGCAGTGATTAGTGCTAAAGCAAAAATTAAGTATATTTCGTTAGTTGTTTCTTTTAATTCCTCAGATTTTCCCTTCCAAGTAATTTGGTTTTGAGGTGCAACTTTAGCCATAACTTTCTCTAGATAATTTATTGCTTCAGACAATGTATAATCTTCTGAAAGAGCAGCAGAAATTGTGACTGCCCTTTGACGATTGTACCTTGGAAGCACCTCTGCTGTTCCCTTTTCTTTAAATTCTATTAAGCTTGCAACAGAAACAAGTTTTCCCGTTGTCTCAGATCTAACAAAAATTTTTGATAAACCATCTTTATCTCGTCTATCTGCAAGGTATTGTTGTAATATAATTGGATACTCCCGCCCTTCTTTACTGAAGGTTGTAACTTTTTTTCCTCCATAAAGTGTTTCTAATGTTCTTCCAATATTTTCTGTAGAAACTCCTAAATCATTAGCTCGATTTTTATTCGTTATCAGCTTAACTTCAGGTTTATTTTTTGTATAATCACTTTCTATTCGAGACATTTTTCTATTTTTTCTCAATTCACTCAAAACATTTTTTTGTATTTCTTCAAGTTCTTCATAACTCGTTCCATAAATAACCATTTGAACTGGTTTATTGTAATTTGATACTCTTATCGACTGAGGAGATATTGGAAAAGCAAATGTTTCAGGTACAGAAACAACTTGACCTATAGCTTCCCTTAATACAGTTTGACTACTTTTGTCTCTGTTTTTCCATTCATCTAATAATGCAATAATTATAAATGTATTATAAGTTGTTGCTGATTTACCAAAGCCGGGTACTCTCATTATTATTCTCTGATATGGACTATCATCTGCTTGTAATAACTTTAATATTCTGTTTTCAATAATTTGAGCTTTTTCTTGAGTGTATTCAAATGAACTCCCTTCATCAGTAGATCCAATTATCAAATAGACACCTCTATCTTCGGTAGGTATTAATTCTTTTTTAGAAAAATTGAGCAAGTAAATGGATGCAGCAATTATTAAAATTATAAATATAGAAATTGTTTTTTGTTTATTGATCCAAAATTTTAAAGTATCTATATAAAAACTAGTAAATGATCTAAATCCATTATTAAACCTTTTAACAAAAAAATTAGTTTTTTCCTTTTTATTTAAAAACTTACTGCCAAGCATTGGTGACAATGTTAAAGCAACAAAAGAAGATACAACTATAGAAAATGACAATGCTATTGCTGTCTCTTTAAATAAAGTTCCAGAAATACCTTCTATGAAAATTAAAGGTAAAAAAACAGCAACTAAAATTAAAGTTGTTGCAATAATTGCAAAAGTAATTTGTTTTGAACCTTTATAAGCAGCAACTAGTGGAGTTTCTCCATTTTCAATCCTTGTATAGATAGCATCAGTCATTATGACCGAGTCGTCTGTTATTATACCTATGGCTAATATGAAACTTAATAATACGAAAATGTTAATTGAAAGATCAAACAAATATAATCCAAGGAAGGACCCAATAAGACTTACTGGAAGTGCAACAGCTGGAACTATTACAGCTTTAAGGTTACCTAAAAAAAGATATATAATTAAAACCACCAGAACAAACGCAATAATTAGACTTTTATATACTTCTTCAATTGCTGCACCAACGTATGTAGCCCTGTTAAAGGCAACCTCTAATTTTAATCCATCTGGTAAAGATTTATTTAATTCGTTTATTTTTGTTTTTATTTGTTTAGAGAGTTCAACAGTTGAAGCACCACTTTTTGCATAAATCCCAATACCTACAGTTTTTAGATTAATTGCATTTTTTCTTTGGGCTTTGAACAATGTTTTTTCAGAAACAGGACCCAATTCAACATTTGCTACATCAGACAATATAATAATTTTATCTTTATTTTTTTTTAGAGGGAGTTGTTTGATTGTATTGATATTTGAATAAGATTTATCGATATTTAATGTAAGATCTTTATTATTAGCTTCTAATGTTCCAGCAGGAAGATTAACATTCTCATTTCTAAATGCTTTTTCAACTTCTTGAATGGTTAAATCATTTGCAGCTAATTTAATGGGATCTATCCATACTCTTACACTTAGTTCTCTTAGTCCACCTACTCTAATTCTACCAACATTTGGTACACTAGAAAAAGCATCAATTAGATATCTTTCGGCATAATCACCAAGATCTAAATCACTCCAGGTCGCAGAAGAAAGACCTACCCACATTGTAGTGGTAAAACCAGCTGCTTGTTTTAATATTTGAGGTGGATTTGACTCACTTGGTAAATTGTCAACTACTCTGGAAACACGTTCTCTTATATCATTTGCTGCATCGTCTAGATCTATATCTGTATTAAATTGAATATTAATTCTGCTTCTTCCACTTAAAGAACTTGATTCAATGTTTTTAATACCTTCTGCTCCACCAATAACATCCTCAATTTTTTGAGTAATTTCTTCATCGATAATTTCTGCTGAGGCTGATTTATAGTCTGTTTGAACTTGTACCACGGGTGGTTGAATACCATCTGGTAATTCCCTTACTGGCAGTTCTGCAAATACAAATACACCAAATATTATCAAGATTAAAGACATTACCCAAGCTACTACAGGTCTTTTAATGCTAACTTCAGTGATATACATTTAATTATTTATTCTCTGATTTTTTAAATATATTTAATTTTTTTAACCAGCTAAACTTTTCCTTTTTAGAATTATCTTTTTTTGATTTGTTTTTTTTACCCCAATCAGAATTACCTTGTTTTTTTTTTGCACTTTTTTCAATTGGTCTAATAGTTAAATTTGGTCTTACTTTTTTGGTTCCTTCAGCAACGATTTTGTCTCCACTATTTAGACCACTTAAAACTTCTACGAACCCTAAGTGTCTATCACCAGTATTGATTTTTGATTTTTGTGCTTTGTTTTTATTGTCAACTGTATAGATAAAGATATTTTCACCTTCCACAATTGTACTTGTATCTGGAATACTTAAACTTTCTCTAACATCGTATTTGATAGAAATTTCTAAAAATGAACCTGGAATTATTTCACCTGATAAATTATCCATTTTAATTCTAGTAGCTAAAGATCTTGTATCTTCACTTATTCTACTAGCAAATGAGTGTACCATTCCTTTATATATCTTGTTCTTATATCCAGAAAATTTTATATCTACTGGTAATCCAATTTCAATAAATGGAGCAAATATCTCAGGTATATCAACATCACAGTAAATTAAGCTAATATCTTCAAGGTTGACTACTATTGATGATTTTGAAACTGCTAAATCATCAGAAAATGAGCTTTTTCCAATTGTTCCATCAAATTGTGCTAAAATTTTTCTATTTTTAAGATCAGCAATAACATCACCTTTTTTAACCTTTTGATTATATTTAATTGGTTTAAGTATTTCATGCTTTTCTATTTTAAATGATTGAGTTTGAACAGGAGTTGCTGTTCCATATGTACTAATAATATTTTCAAATATTCTCTCTTTAGCAGCTGTAACAAGTATTCCAGGTGGAGGTCTTTTACTAAATTTTTTTTTAAAGTGATTTCCAATCATTGTTCTTCCAACTATTACAGTTGTAATAATTAGGAAAAATATAATTATAATGCTTGTTATTTTTGTAGATCTCTTCATTAATTAATACTTTCCATACTCGGCCCAAGAACCATCATATATTGAGGGCATATATTTAACATTTATTAGAGAATAAGCTAGTGCCAATACACTTGCGGTAATACCAGAACCGCATGAAAATACTACGTTTTTATTATCATCAAAATTTATAGAATTAAATTTTTCTAAGATTTCATCTTTACTTATAAAAGTGTGGTCTTCGTTTATTAGTTCTGAAAATGGCAAACAAAAAGAATTTTTTATTGATCCACTTCTTAAACCTTTTCTTGGTTCAGGTACTTTACCGTTAAACCTATCTCTACTTCGTGCATCAATAACATTAAATTCATTTTTAATGATATTTTTATCTATTTCCTTTTTATTTTTTACAAGTTTTGTATTTTCTGCAGCTGAATAATTTGAAGGATTGTAAGTTATAATTTTATTATTTATTTTTCTATTTTCTGCTTTCCATTTCTTAAATCCTCCATCCAATACATGAACTAACTTTGAATTGTGTCCAAAATAAATTAGATTATACCAACACCTACAGGAGCTAATTACATCTGAGTTGTCATAAATTACTATTTCATCATTATTTTTTATACCCATGCTATTCATAATTTTTTCCCATGACTTAACGTCAGTTAACATATGTGGTAAATCTGTATTATTTTTGGAATTTTTATCTATATCAAAAAAAATTGCGTTAAGAATATGTTCTTTAATAAATTCTTCATAACCATTTCTTTTTGTATTTGGCAAATGCCATGAGCAATCAATAATTCTTACATTGTTGATATTTTTTTCTAACCAATCTGTATCTACTAAAGGCAAGTCACCTCTTTTCTAAATATTTTTGATGATATTCTTCTGCAGCACAATAGTTTTTAAGTAAGGATATTTTTGTAACAACTTTACCTAGTAATTTGATATTTTCTTCTTCAGTTAATTTTTCAGCAATTTTTTTTTGCTCATTATTTAAATAAAATATTTCACTTCGATACTGAGTTCCAAAATCGGGTCCTTGAGAGTTTAAAGTTGTTGGATCATGAAATTCAAAAAAATATTTTAATACTTTTTCATAGGATATAATTTTAGGATCAAAATCTAACTTTACCACTTCAGCATGATTAGTATTACCAGAGCATACTTCTTTATAATTAGTGTTATTACTATTGCCACCACAGTAACCTACTTCGGTTTTTATAATACCATCAATTTTACCAAATTTAATTTCTGGTCCCCAAAAACATCCTAGTCCTAAAATCGCTATTTCCATTGATAATTAACTTAATTAATTTAAAGTTAAACACATGTTATCAAAAAATCAATTAGGCTTTTTCTACATGTTTATATCTGTATGTGCATTTTCCATAATGGATGTTATTGTAAAATGGTCAGAGGATTATCCTATTGGACAAGTAATATTTTTTAGAGGTTTCTTTGGGATAATCCCACTTTTATTTATTATTCCCAAAAATAGATATCTAGATTTTTACAAAACAGGTAGATCTTTACTTCATTTTAAAAGATGTTTTGCTGGAGTAATTGCCTTATTATCAATATTTATTGCCTTAAGAAATTTACCATTGGCAACTGTAGTTAGTATTTCATTTGCAGCACCAATTTTTACAACAATCTTCTCAATTTTTTTATTAAATGAAAAAGTAGGATTTTATAGATGGCTTGCAGTTTTTGTAGGATTTATTGGAATTATTATTATTTCTGAGCCAGGTTTTAGTTCATTAAATATTTATTATATATATCCAATAATTTTTTGCTTAGGCCTTTCTTATGTGGCAATTGCTATAAAAAAATTATCCTCAACAGAGCCAGTATGGTTAATCAGTTTTTTCTTTTCTTTTGCAATAATGATTTTAAGCTTTTTTACCTTTTATCAAAATTGGATAATACCAAGTATTACAGATTTTTTTCTATTATCGATGATAGGTATCCTTGGGGGACTTGCAAATTTATGGTTATCTCAATCATATAAACTTTCAGAGGTTAGCTTGGTTACTCCTTTAAAATATTTAGCTTTAGTATTTGCAATAATTTTTGGTTATATTATTTGGAATGAGATACCAACAACTAAAACCTTAATTGGAACTTTATTAGTAATTTTTTCTTCTTTTATAATATTTAGAAGAGAAATAGTTTTAAAAAAAAGTTTAGCACCATCTCGGCATGAATAAAAAACCTAATTATTGGAATGTAGCGAAAAAATATTTATCAAGAAAAGATAGAGTTATGTTAACTTTAATTAAAAAATATAAATCACCTTCTGAAATAGTTCTAACTTCCAGAAAAGATGTTTTCTTTTCATTATGTAAAAGTATTATTGGACAGCAAATAAGCGTTGCAGCAGCAAATTCAGTATTTTTAAAATTTAAAAAAAAATGTAATAATAAAATTAATGCAACAATAGTTAATAAATTGTCTACTGAACAATTAAAAAAATGTGGTTTAAGTAGGCAAAAAGTCAAAGGTATTAAAAGTTTAGCACAGCAAATACTTAAAAAAACTTTTAATCCTAAACTTATTTCTAGTATGAGCGACGAGGAAGCAATTATATATTTATCTAAATTAAGACAAATTGGAAGATGGTCAGCTGAAATGATTTTGTTATTTACATATAATCGCCCAAATATTTGGCCTATACAAGATATTGGTTTGTTAAGAGCTATTTCAAAAAATTATAATAAAGAATACTTACCACCAGAACGTTTTGTAAAATTATTGAATAATAGATTTTCACCATATTGTTCAGTTGCAACTTGGTATTTATGGCGAAGTATAGATCCAGAACCTATACAGTATTAAAATCCTTCAATGATTTGGTGATGACGAATAACAGTACCTTTTAATAGTTCATAAGCATTTTGATAATCTTTTGAGTAAAAAAATTTTTTAGCAATTAAAAAGTTTTCAAATTCAATGATTGTAGTCCTTATAAAATCATTTCCCTCAGTAGTAATCTTATCTCCACCTCTAATTAAAAATTTACCATTATATTTTTCAACAGATTCTTTAGCTCTATCTGCGTATTTTTTTAATAGTTCTTCATTATTTATTTTTTCATAGACACATAATATGTAACCTTTTTTCATATCAATCTATCCATTCATTATATTTTTCAATATTATTTTGTAAGTAATATGGAAGTTTATTAATGCTTATCTTTTCTAGCTGACTACCTTTTCCAATTTTAGAAGTTCTTTTATCCACTTTAAGATCATAGATTGCAATTTTATCTTTTATAATTTCATTTATATCCTCTATACTTAATGGATTAATATCAAATTCTCTATGATGAAGATAAGATTTAAGTTTTTTCCTTATCTCTTCAGCATTTTTAATATTTGTAAAGTGCCACCCACCTTCATTGACAAAATGAATATTTGTATATTTAGTTTTTGAAAAGAAAGTGTCAATTCTATAAAATGGGTAAGTTTTATCCTTAATATTTCTTAACCATTGTGGACTTAGTAAATATTTTTTTTTGCAAGCCTTAGTACCTGTCCAAATAAGGTTTGGTAGTTTGAGATTAAATTTATAATAAAACATATCTTGTTTAAAAAAAATTATTTTCTTATTTATTATTTCAAATTTTATTTTTTCTAAATTTGGAATTTCATCTACATCAGAAATTAAAATCATGTCATCTTGTTTAGCTTCTCCAAGTCCATTATTTATAAAATTTCTTTGACCATTTTCTCTATGGTAAGCATTTAGTATATATTTTTTAGATTTTTCATCTTCATTGTCTTTTGCATCAATTTTTTCAATTTTTGGAGAAACCTCATCATAAACCAGATAAATAATTTTATTCTTAAATTTCTTAAAATTTTCTAAGTCAAATTTAAGTTGTTTCTTTTCTCCTTTATGATTGTAATGACTTTCTACAATTACAAAATAGTCGACATATTTATCAAGTGTATTTAATCTAAGATCTAAAATAATATCCTCATCAAAATACATAAAACAGTCAAATATTTTCATAATGTTTTTTTAATTTTTTTTATTATTAATTATATGATAAATATATTTATGGCAGATAAATTAATTATCACTTTTGATGAATATACTAAAATTGTAGAAAAATTAGCAATTGAAATTCATAAGAAATATAAACCAACGGTTTTAGTTGGCATTATGAGGGGGGCAGCGCCAATAATTGATATTCTTTCTAGAATTTTGAAATTGCCCATAGCTTATATTGTTATTCAAAGTTATTCAGGTGAAGGAATGGAGGACAAGCAAGGAGAACTGATGTTTGCAAGAGAAATTAGTTCGTTAGCTAATAACAAAGATTTTAGTAAAGTATTATTGATTGATGATCTTTCTGATACTGGCTTAACATTAAACAAAAGTATTGAATGGTTAAAAAATTATCCTCAAACTAAAGATTATATAAAAGAAGTTAAAACAGCCTGTTTATGGAAAAAAAAATCTTCAACTTTTGAACCTGATTTTTGTCCAGTTAGGCTACAATCGGATCCATGGATTGTTCAACCTACTGAACATTATGAAGAAATTTCTGTAAATGAATTAATAAAAAGAAATTAATAAATAGGGCTAGTTGAGCTAGCCCTATTAAATTTATTTAACTAACCGCAAAACTAATTACACTGAGTATTGCAATCAACCATATTGCTGGAGAAGTGCTTGAAAATTTTCCGGTAAATAGTTTTATTAAAGCATAAGATACAAATGCTAAAGCAATACCATTACTTATGCTGTAGGTTAAAGGCATAGCAATCATTGCAAGTATTGCAGGAGCAGACTCTGAAATATCATTCCACTCTATATCTGTTATATTTCTAATAAATAACACAGATACAAAAAGTAAAGCCGCACCATCAATTTGTTTTGGTAAACTTGTAGCAAGTGGAGCAAAGAATATACAAGCTAAGAATAACAAACCAATTACTAGAGAGGTCATTCCAGTTTTACCACCAGCTTTTACACCAGCACCAGACTCAACATAACTTGTAACTGTTGTTGTTCCCATCATAGCACCAGCAACAGTACCAACACTGTCTGATAACATTGCCTTATTGATATCCTGAACTTTTCCATCTTTACCAACTTTACCAGCTACGTTTGCAACTGAAGTTAAAGTTCCAGCTGTATCAAAGAAGTCAATAAATAATAAAGTAAATATTACAGTGGACATCCCAGCAGTCATTGCTGCAGATAAATCAAAATCAAATAGATATGTCATTGGGGGTGGTGAACTTGCAATTCCGTTAAATTTTGCAAGACCAGTAGCCCAGGCAATAATACTAAATGCTAAAATACCAATAATGATATTTCCTTTTACATTCATTTTTTCCAAAACAATTATTGCTATAAAAGTTGCACACCCTAAAAGAACTAATGGGTTACTTAAATCTCCTAATTGAACTAATGTTACAGGATTATCAACCACCACTTCCATTATTTGAAGACCAATAATGGCCAAAAATAATCCTATTCCAGCTCCAATTCCTAATTTAAGACTTTTTGGAATTGAGTTAATTAACCATGCTCTTATTGGAGTAAGAGATATAATTAAGAACAATACACCAGCAACTAGTACAGCACCTAGAGCCTCTTGAGGTGTATAGCCCATTCCTGCACAAACACCAAAAGCAACAAATGCATTAATTCCCATTCCAGGGGCAAGTCCAATTGGCCAGGTTTTTCCATAAAAAGCCATTATAAAACATGCTAATGCTGTCGCTAATATTGTTGCTGTATAAACTGCGCCGAATTCAAAGAAACCTTTTTCGGGTCCGGCAAATTCTCCCGATAAGATAAATGGATTTAAAAACATTATATAAGCCATAGT
>MDSV01083393.1_pt1 | contig 16698 bp, 16 predicted proteins | sample 810851 | NCBI WGS metagenome assembly MDSV01 (sample SAMN05326640, study PRJNA326480) | marine metagenome | isolation source: seawater | place: Atlantic Ocean: North East | collected 2012 | reverse complement strand
TTTTTTGTAATCGCAGAACTTTTTATCGTGCTTTAGTGCATTCATCAAGTAAGAAGTATTAGGCATCAGTTAATTTAGAAATGTTACCCTACTCTTAAGTTATCATAAGCATTAATAGGACCAGGCTAAATTACTTATCTAGAAAAGTTTTGTGGGTTTGATAAGGTTTGTGATTACTATATATTAATTAATATTACTGATTTTAATTTTTTGGGGACAGAGAAATATTTCAATAAATCCCTTGATTAACACGATTTAGTGGTTATCTGTTTTAGACGCTGCAGATTAACCGGCTCGAGAGTACAAAAGGTCAGGAAAATAGTTTTTTGCTAACTTGGACTTTAAATCTTAAGAATAATGGCTTAAGCCTATCTAAAGCGAGTGAGGATTTTGGTTTTCAGCAAGTCTGTAGGAAGACCTATTCAGATTTAGAGGTAGATTTATGATAGAATCCCAAGGAAAAAATCGACCGATATCACCACATCTGACTATTTATAAACCTCAATATACATCGGTACTGTCAATATTACATCGTATAACAGGATTGGCATTGATAGCATCATTGTTCGTTGTAATTTTTTGGTTTTTGTCAATAGCTTTTGGTGAAAAGTATTACGTGTGGTATCTGTGGTTTATCTCGTCTTTTCCTATACAAACTATATTGATCTTATCAATCTGGGCGATCTGGTATCATACTTGTAATGGGGTGAGGCACTTACTCTGGGATATTGGCTTAGGTCTAGAAATACGTTGGATAAGGCCTTCCAGTATTGCTGTATTAGTCCTATCTACTATCCTGTCCGCATGCACGATTCTAGTTGGGTGGTTGGCTTAATGAATTTTTTTCTCAAACTAGGTTTGTTATATAAGATAGGAAATATGAAACCAGTGACCCAACACTGGTTGAATCAGCGTTTAACATCAGTAGTATTAATTCCACTGACCTTTCTTTTTTTGTTTCCATTGGTAAGTCATATGCACTTAGATCATTCGGAGGTGATCAAGATCTATGAAAATCCAGTGCGCTCAATCGTTGCGCTTTCCTTTTTAACCATAGCCGTTGTACATTTCAAGCAAGGTACAGAAGTAGTAATAGAAGATTACATTCACGATAAAAAAACTATGAAGGTGATGCTATTAATAAACAATTTCCTGCGATGGGCATTGATTTTTTCACTGCTTTATGCGTTCGTAACAATTATTTTTTTCAATTAACGGAGTTACTGATGAGTGCCTATACGTTTGTCGATCACACATATGATGTAGTAGTTGTTGGAGCAGGAGGGGCTGGTTTGCGAGCTACATTGGGGATGGCTGAGCAGGGATTCAAAACAGCTTGTATCAGTAAAGTTTTTCCAACTAGGAGTCATACGGTTGCTGCGCAGGGAGGAATAGCGGCGAGCTTAAGTAATATGGGAGAAGATCACTGGCACTGGCACATGTACGATACCGTGAAAGGCTCGGATTGGTTAGGGGATACAGATGCTATGGAATATTTGGCTAGAGAAGCTCCAAAGGCAGTTTATGAGTTAGAACATTATGGAGTACCGTTCTCTAGAACTGAAGATGGCAAGATATATCAAAGACCCTTTGGCGGGCATACGACTCAGTTTGGAGAAGGCCCTCCAGTGCAAAGGACCTGTGCTGCTGCAGATAGAACCGGACATGCAATACTCCATACATTGTATGGTCAGTCACTGAAAAACAGTGCGGAATTTTTTATTGAATATTTTGCAACAGATTTAATAATGACCGAAGATGGGCAGTGCCAGGGTTTGTTAGCTTGGAAATTGGATGACGGTACACTCCATAGGTTTAATGCTAAGCTTGTTGTATTAGCAACTGGCGGATATGGAAGGGCTTACTTCAGTGCTACATCTGCACATACTTGTACTGGTGATGGCGGAGGAATGGTAGCAAGGCAAAGGCTTCCACTTCAGGACATGGAGTTTGTTCAGTTTCATCCTACCGGTATTTATGGCGCTGGTTGTTTAATTACAGAGGGTGCTCGGGGAGAGGGAGGCTATTTAACCAACTCAGAAGGTGAAAGGTTCATGGAGAGATATGCTCCGACTTATAAAGATCTTGCCAGTAGGGATGTCGTATCTCGGTGTATGACAATGGAAATAAGGGAAGGTCGTGGAGTCGGAACAGAAAAAGACCATATTTTTCTTCACTTAAATCATTTGCCGCCAGAAACGTTAACGGAGCGGTTGCCGGGTATTACAGAGAGCGCAAAAATTTTTGCTGGTGTTGACCTTACGGTGGATCCAGTACCAGTGTTACCAACAGTTCATTATAATATGGGAGGGATCCCAACTAATTATTGGGGTGAGGTTCTTAATCCTACGGCTAAGGACTCAAATAAGATTTGCCCAGGTCTGATGGCTGTCGGAGAAGCTGGTTGTGCCAGTGTTCATGGAGCAAATAGGTTGGGTTCGAATAGCCTAATAGATCTAGTAGTTTTTGGTCGTGCGGCAGCTATCAGGGCGTCAAAAACGGTAGACTCTAGAAGTGCCAACAAAGAACTTAACAAGAATTCCTTAGATTTTGCGGTAGATAGATTTGACAAATTACGGCAAGCAAAGGGAGATATAGGAACTGCCGAGCTACGACTTAAGATGCAAAAAACGATGCAGTCAGACGCAGCGGTCTTTCGCTCTGATAAAACTCTCGCTGAGGGTTGTGATAGAATGGTGGAAGTTTCAGAATCTATGAATCACCTATCGGTAACGGATAGATCATTAATATGGAATTCCGATTTGATGGAAACATTAGAGTTAACTAATTTAATGCCGAATGCTCTTGCGACAATATTTTCTGCGGAGGCGCGAAAGGAAAGTAGAGGTGCCCATGCGCATGAGGATTATTCAGAAAGAAATGATGCAGATTGGCGAAAACACACACTTGCATACGTCGGCGCAGAAGATAGTAGGAATACACCTATAAGGTTAAAGTATAGGGCTGTAGGGGTGAAGCCATTAACTGAGCAAAGTGACGGAGGCATTGACCTAAAACGGATTGCACCAAAAGCTCGCGTCTATTAATTGATTGAGAGGGAGTTATATAAGAAGTTAGATTTATTTATCCTGATGTTATAAAAAATGTGGATAAACGTAATCGTATTATTTTTAAAAATTTTATGGTTTTAAATAGATCAACGAGTGCTTAAATAGTTTAATCGTAACGTTTGTAAGAGAGTTAAGAAGATGGTTGAATTAACATTACCAAAGAATTCAAAATTAACAGTTGGTAAAACCTGGGAAAAACCTGAAGGAAGTAAAAACCTTAAAGAGTTCAAGATATATAGGTTTAATCCTGATGATGAAGCAAATCCAAGAATTGATACATATTTTGTCGACATGGATAATTGTGGACCTATGGTATTGGATGTGTTGATAAAAATTAAAAATGAGATTGATCCAACCCTAACATTTAGACGGTCCTGTAGAGAAGGTATATGTGGTTCATGTGCCATGAATATAGATGGAGAAAATACCTTGGCTTGCTTGCAGGGTGTTAAACAAGTTAAAAAAGGTGTCCGCATTTATCCTCTACCACACCTACCAGTTATTAAGGATTTAATACCTGATTTAACGGAGTTTTATGCGCATCATCAGAGTATAATGCCGTGGCTTGAAACAAAGACTCGGTTGCCAGAGACTGAATGGCGGCAGTCAATTGAGGATCGGAGAAAACTCGATGGCCTTTACGAATGTGTGATGTGTGCAAGCTGCAGCACCTCGTGTCCAAGTTACTGGTGGAATGGTGATAAATATCTTGGTCCAGCAGCTCTACTGAACGCATATCGTTGGATAATTGATAGTCGTGATCAAGCTCAAAAAGAAAGGCTAGATGCCATAGAAGACTCTTTTAAGTTGTATAGGTGTCATACGATAATGAACTGTACAAAAACATGTCCGAAAGGATTAAATCCTGCAAAAGCGATTGCGGATATAAAGAAAATACTTGTTGAGAGAAGTTTTCAGGAAAGTTGATTTACTGCTGAAAGCGGCGGAAAATCTCAGAAGCACCCCACCCTGAAATAATCGCTAAAATTATACAAAAAATACCGTAAAGTAACGGTCGATCATGTGCAGTAGTATATAACCATTTCTCCAAGCCTATTTTTCTAACCTGTATAATATCTCTCGAAGAACTGATTATTTTCTTATTCTGAATCAAATAAATTATTGTTTCGTAATCTCCTTCTATAAGGTTAGATGGAAGAGTAATGGTGCTAGAAAACAGGGTATCATTCTTCAGAGAAAGAGGTTTCTCTTGTAGTTTATATTTTCTGTCTTTACTACGAATTCTTATTGCGGCGTCTACGGCTTCATCATAATCGAAGCTAGCTGTTATGGTCGGAGCTATCTTTTCTCGTCCAATTGCTGAGTTTTTAATCTCGGCGTCATTTAATATTACATCTGGGTCTCTAGTTGATATAAGAGCATAAAACGTGGGACTATTGTCTATTATAATTGGATCGCTATTTATCCAAATACCAAACTTCCTTTTTTTCTTTAGAACTGTTATCGGCAGTCTAGGTCCAATAATCTCAATTATAATGTCAGATTGGATAAGTTCGTCGTATTTCGATCTTTTTATAGAGCCAAAAATTAGAATATCTGATCCGACAAAATTGGTATTAATAGATATGCTTTTGTTGCTTAAACCACTGACTACAGCATCACTAGCAAGTAGTGCGGGCGCGGATAAAAAGACTTGAATTAAAAAAAAGAAAAAAACTAAATATTTGTTCATTTTAACTGTTTACCAAAATCGTGTGAAGTTCTGTTGGGGTTACCAATAAGTCGAACATTAGTTTAAAGCATACTCCCAGTACTAGAACCGAAAGTAAAATTCGTAATTGCTCCGCTTTTAACTTTACTCCTAGCCGAACACCAATTTGCGCTCCAACTACTCCACCCAAAAGCAATAAAAAGGCGAGTAATGCATCGACGGTGTAGTTTTGAGTTGCATGCATTATAGTTGTAAACGCAGTCACAAAGATAATCTGAAACAGAGAGGTTCCAATGACTACCTTTGTGGGCATACCTAGAATATAAATCATAGCAGGAACCATAATAAATCCTCCACCTACGCCCATGATTGCTGCAAGTATGCCAACTAAAGTCCCGATTATAAAAGGAGGAATTGCACTAATATAAAGGTTAGATGCTCTAAACCGCATTTTTAGTGGTAATCGATGAATCCATGTATGGCGTTTAATTTTCAGGCGCCTGGCTTGGTTTGGCTTCTTTGTGATAGCCGACAAGCTTTCAAAAAACATCAGAAATCCTATTATTCCTAGGAATAACACATAACATAAAGTTACCAATAGCTCAACTTGACCTATATTTTTTAGTATTTTAAAGATATAAACCCCGCCGGAGGATCCAATCAGACCACCAGAAACAAGGACAAACCCCATTTTTAAATCGACTGCTCGGCGCTTTAAATGTGCTAAAACGCCGGAGCAAGATGAAGCAACAATTTGGTTTGCTTCAGTAGCAACTGCGACGGCTGGCGGTATCCCGATAAAGAATAACAGTGGGGTCATTAAAAAACCACCACCGACACCAAACATGCCCGAGAGTATTCCGACTGCTAAACCCAGTCCTATTAATAAGAAAATATTTACCGAAACTTCGGCTATGGGTAGATAAATTTGCATTTTGAACCTTTGACTATTTTTTCTCAGCCAGGGCAAAAAAAAGAATCATTAAAAACTAGCGAAGGGGTACGCCTTTATCGTTCAAATCGCAAGACAGAGGCGAACTTTTTTTTATCGAATATCAAATATTACCTTTCTTTTATGTAAGGTTCCCCACCTGCTTTTGGAGGAACAGCTTTACCAACAAAACCAGCCAGTATTATTACCGTCAAAATGTAAGGTAATGCTTGCATGAACTGCACTGGCAATGAGAAAGACAAAAGTTCAATGTTTTGATATCGATTAGATATAGCCTCAAGAAACCCGAACAAAAGGCAGGCGCCTAATACTTGCCAAGGTCTCCATTTTGCAAAAATCAAGGCTGCTAATGCTATGTAACCTCTGCCGGCTGACATATCTTTCACAAAGCCTGCCGATAAGCCAGTTGAAAGGTAAGCTCCTGAAAGACCACATAATACACCACATATTATGATTGCTATAAATCGTATTTTAACCACTGAAACGCCAGCTGTATCGAGAGCTTCTGGGTTTTCTCCAACCGCTCTTAAGCGCAGTCCGAAAGTTGTCTTGAACAAAAGCCACCAAGCCCCCGGTACTATCAGTAGTGCAATATAAACTAAGATCGTATGCCCTGATATAAGTTCGGAGTAAATTGGACCAAGTATCGGTAGTTCCGCCAAATGTTGTGAAAAAGGCAAATTTATTGGGTTAAAGCGGGCCTCTCCTGATAAGGATGGGGTCCGTCCTCCCTGCAAAAACCAACTTTGTGCCACTAATACAGTCAACCCGGCGGCTAGAAAGTTAATGGCGACGCCAGAAATTAGTTGGTTGCCTCTAAACGTTATAGAGGCTACCCCATGTATTCCTGAAAACAATAGGGAAGCCAAAATACCCGCTAGAAGGCCAATCCATACTGAACCTGAAGTTGCGGCTACGGCTGCGGCTAAAAATGCTGATACTAACATTTTGCCTTCCAAGCCAATGTCAAAAATGCCGGCCCTTTCACTGAATAGTCCTGCTAAAGCAGCGAAAATTAAAGGTGTAGCTAGCCTAATACTTGAATCAAGTATTTGCACTATTGTTAAGAAATCCATTAGAATCCCCTAGCTCGAAAGCGAATAAAAAATTTCTCCAACGGCATCCTTACAAGATTGTCAAGCGCTCCAGTAAAAAGGATTACTAGAGCTTGAATTACAATAATTAAATCACGAGGAATTGAAGTCCAAAGGGCTAATTCAGCGCCCCCCTGATATAGAAAGCCAAACAAGATAGCCGCCAAAAACACCCCTACCGGATGAGACCTTCCCATGAGGGCAACGGCTATTCCAATGAATCCAGCACCTTCTGCTGCATTCATTACGAGGCGCTCAGCCTCTCCCATAACATTGTTAATGGCCATTAAGCCAGCTAGGCCTCCGGATATTATCATTGATATTAAAATAATTTTTTGACCTGATATGCCTGCGTATTTTGCGGCTGACTCCGAATGACCAAAAGTTCGTATTTCATATCCTAACCGTGTACGCCAAATTAACAGCCAGACAAAAAAGCATGCTAATATTGCTACAAAAAAGCATATATTTGCGGGGGCTGCCTTTGAGAAAGGTATACCTATACTGGTTAGCATTTCGTGAAGCGTAGGCAAGTGTGCGCCATCAGTAAATTTTCGGGTTGCCGGATCCATTGATCCTTCTGGTCTAAATACGTTAACCAATAGATAATTAAGCAGTGACGCAGCTATGAAATTAAACATTATGGTAGTTATTACAATATGGCTTCCCCGTTTTGCTTGTAAATATGCGGGAATCAGTGCCCATAATCCGCCAAAAAATGCTGCGCCAATTGATGCTGCTATTAATGCCAAAGACCAGTGAGGCCAGTCGAAACTCAGGCAAATAAGTGCTACACCTAGACCACCCAATGTTGCTTGACCCTCACCACCGATGTTGAACATTTTAGCATGAAAAGCTACTGAAACGGCTAATCCAGTAAAAATAAAATTTGTCGCATAATAAAGCGTGTATCCCCATCCGTAGGTGGAGCCCAATGCGCCGTCAACCATGAGATTAAGAGCTGCGATTGGATCTTCGCCTATCGCAATTATGACTGTAGCTGATATTAAAAACGATAAGGCAAGGCTAATGAATGGTATCAATACTATTTCGGCCCATTTTGGCAAAATATTCATAAGCGCACCTAACCTACTCCCGCCATTAAAAGGCCTAATTCCTTCTCATCAGTGCTAGAGGTTTTCCTTTCCCCCATAATTTTCCCATCAAACATTACTAATATCCTGTCTGATAGAGATAAAATTTCATCCAATTCCACGCTAACGAGCAGCACGGCCTTTCCAGCGTCACGCAGTTCAATTAATCTTTTATGGATAAATTCTATTGCTCCAATATCAACCCCACGCGTTGGTTGTCCCACAATCAATAGGTCAGGTTCTTGCTCAATTTCTCTAGCTAAAACAATTTTTTGTTGATTGCCCCCAGAGAAACTTTTTGCGAGGAGACCTGCATTTGCAGGTCGTATATCGAAATTTTTTATTCTTTCCTCCGTTTCTAATTTTAATACCGTGTTATTCATGAATAGACCTTTCGAATGGTATCTTTTTTTATCATGATAACCCAAAGCACTGTTCTCCCAAGCATAAAAGTCCATAATTAGACCTAGTTTTTGCCTATCCTCTGGAACATGTGAAATACCTAAATGCCTGCGCGTAAGGGGATTAGAATTATTAGATTTCAAAGAAATGTTTTTTGAGTTAATGGTTAGCTCTCCGTCAGCGCGTTTTATTCCCGTTAAAACTTCTAAAAGTTCTGATTGACCGTTTCCAGCTACACCGGCTATCCCTAGGATTTCTCCCTGGTTTATGGTGAAGGATATATCTTTTAGGCGGTGGACACCTTTATTATCTACGTAATTTAATTTAGAACACGAAAGGACTGGTTGCCCGGTTTGAGTTGTTTGCTTTTCAATTCGTAATAGTACTTTCCTACCAACCATCAGCTCAGCGAGCTGCTCGGGGTTGGTATCTGTAGTTCGTAAAGTAGTTATCATTTCACCCTGGCGCATAACGCTTACGGTATCTGTTACATTCATAATCTCTTTTAATTTATGAGTTATAAGGACAATAGTCTTACCCTCATCTTTAAGGTTTCTAAGGATTCTAAATAGGTGCTCGGCTTCTGCTGGGGTAAGAACGCCGGTCGGCTCATCCAATATTAGTATTTTTGCCTTTCGGTAAAGAGCTTTGAGGATTTCTACTCGTTGTTGCATCCCAACGCTTATATTTTCTATCAGGTTATCAGGATCGACGTTTAACTCGTATTCTTTGGCTAACCGACCTAGCGTTTTTCGTGCGGTATTAAGAGATTTTCCTATCATGGTTCCATTTTCAGCACCCAGAATAATGTTTTCAAGTACTGTAAAATTTTCAACTAGTTTGAAATGTTGAAATACCATACCAATCCCTTTATCGATTGCTGCTTGGCTATCTCCAATTGAGACCTTCGAGCCCTGAATCTTAATATTTCCTTTGTCTGCCTTGTAAAAGCCATAAAGAATCGACATCAGAGTAGATTTTCCGGCACCATTTTCGCCCACAATGCCATGAATTGTTCCCGTTCTAATTTTTAGAGAGATATTTTTATTTGCCTGGACTGATCCAAACGCTTTGGATATCGATTCAAGTTCTATAATTGGAGTGTCTTGGTTCACTGAACTGTCCTTGGATAAAAACAAAGCGATGGACAGGAGAGTTCCTGTCCATCTTAAAATAGATATATTATGTTACCTTATTTTGCCGGGCAGGTATTATCCGACATGTAATCATGTACTTTAATTTCTCCACTTACGATTTTTGCTTTCTCAGCTTCCAGCGCAGAAATCATTTTTGCGGATACAAGTGATTCATTGTGTTCGTCTAGTGCATAACCCACACCGTCCTCGGCAAGACCCATAACGTTGAAGCCAGTAGTCAAACTTTCGCCTTCTGAAAAGGCGTTATAAACAGCCAAATCAACTCGTTTTAGCATAGATGTTAAAACTTGACCGGGGTGCATATAATTTTGGTTGGCATCCACGCCGATAGATAAAATATCTGCATCAGCGGCAGCTTGTAATACTCCCACGCCTGTTCCGCCAGCGGCAGCATAAACTACATCCGCTCCTTGGCTTATCTGTGCTTTCGTTAATTCTGTGCCTTTAACTGGATCGTTCCATGCCGCTGGTGTAGTGCCAGTCATATTTTGAATTATCTTTGCGTTTGAATTGGCAGCCTTCACTCCTTGAACATACCCGCAAGCAAATTTACGTATTAACGGTATATCCATACCTCCAACAAAACCTACGGTACCAGTTTTCGATGCCATAGCTGCCATCATACCAACTAAGTAGGAGCCTTCATGCTCATTAAAAATGACTGAGCGAACGTTTGGCGCATCTACGACCATATCAATTATTGCAAATTTAGTGTTTGGGTAGTCCTTAGCTACCTCCGCAAGTGGTGTGGCAAACATGAATCCGGCCATTACGATTGGATTGTTTCCTGCTTCTGCAAACCGTCTGAGGGCCTGCTCTCTTTGGGCGTCAGATTGTAATTCGAACTCGCGATAATTTCCGCCATTTTCCTTCTTCCACTTCTCCGCTCCATTAAATGCAGATTCGTTAAAAGATTTATCAAATTTTCCACCTAAATCGTAAATTATTGCAGGTTCTGCAAAAGCTGAACCGATTAAACCTAGCGAAATAAAGGCGCCTGTTACAAGCATTTTAAGTTTCATTCTTTTCTCCCAGTTTTGTTTGGATAACACACTATGTCGTGCTGCAAAATTTTCACACGCGCTAAAATTGTAATGAGTTAGGCTAACCTGTAGCCTACCGTATTTGCAATCATTTTTTCTATGCTTTGTTAACTTTTTTCATAGGTAACAAAGCATGATTAGTGCATCTTCAGGGGTGGTAAGGTTTCGTGTATAATAATTTTTTCGAACACCGCATTTTTGAAAACCTACTTTTTCATAGACCCGCAACGCAACAATATTTTTGTTGGATACTTCCAAAAAAACTTTTTTAACATTTCCTGAAGTTAGATGTTGGAGAATTTTACCAAGTAATTTTGTTCCAATTTTTTTGTTACGGAAATTTGGATCTACTAGTAAAGTTATTAATTCTGCTTCGATATCAACAACCTGAACTATTGCAAGGCTGTATTCATCAAAATAAATATGATGATTACAACTTTTTAAATAAAAATGCATAGTTCGTTCTGATAGGGTGTCCTGTCCGTTTTTCATGTACAGAGAGTGAAATTCGTAAAGAGTCTTGGCGATATCAGAGAAATTTTTTTCATTAGAGACTATTTTGGGTAAATTTATATGATTTTTTAAATTACTCATATGGCCTATCTTATTTTATGTAGAGTGGGGATGGCCTGAGGTTATCTAAGGATAATCGAGATTGCCCTAAAGAAAGAAACTTTTTGAAAGATATATTGGTGTTCTCAGTATATCCGATACTTCCAATAGCATTTGAGACTTTTGCAGCTTGAAAACCCACAATAAAAAATTTGCATAGTGTTTTGTTAGTTAACAGATCCTCAAATATTACTAATTTTGGATCACTGATTTTGTGTGTATCGCAAAATTTTTGAATATAGACCTTCCCCATGGGACCTTGAACAATTACTAGACAATTTTTTTCTTTTTCAGCTAATAATTCAAACATACTAATTCCGATAGCGGGTTTTTTGATGGCCAAAGCAAAACCTCGAATTGCAGATATTGCTATTCTCAGGCTCGTATAATTGCCAGGTCCTGAACATACCAAAAAGCCAGCCAACTCGTTTAGGGTTGTTCTTGATTTGTGTAGCGTCTCTTCAATCATTGGTATCAGGATTTCTGAATGCCCTCTTTCTGCGGCTAAATTTGACTCGGCTAAGATTAGTTGTGAACTTCCTACGGCGACAGAACACCTTCCACCGGTCGTGTTTACTGCCAAAAGGGTTTTCATATTTGAAATCTTTTAAGCCGCTACTGCTCTTACTTCAGTTACTTGCGGAATGTAGTGTCGTAGCAAATTTTCAATTCCCATTTTGAGAGTCATTGTGGAAGATGGACAGCCAGCACAGGCTCCCTGCATGTGCAAGTATACTATCCCATCTTCAAATCCGTGGAAGGTAATATCGCCACCATCTTGAGCTACTGCTGGTCTAACCCTTGTATCTAGTAAATCCTTAATTTTATTTACTAAGTCACTATCAGGACCATCGTGATCGGCATGATTTATTGCTCCTGCGTTATCTTCTATAGCAGGTTTCCCCGATTGGAAGTGGTCCATAATTGCTTCAAGAATTTCGGCTTTAATATAGTCCCAATCTTCATTTTCTCTTTTAGTTACCGTAATGAAATCGTTTCCCAAGAACACTCCAGAAACACCATTAACCCGAAAAATTCTTTGAGCTAAAGGAGCATTTTTTGACGCTTCTTCTGTCGAAAAATCTGCTGTTCCTGTTTGCAAAACCTCTCTACCCGGTAAAAATTTTAACGTCGCTGGGTTTGGGGTCTCTTCCGTTTGAATAAACATATTTACCTTCCTTATTCAGTGTGTAAAATAGTATCTTGTCTTATACGAAAGTCAAGCATTTAGAATGTTTCTAAAAAGAAGTTTTTATGAAACTGCAATAATTGCATCTTTGGTCATTGAGCCCGGCACAATGGTAACTGGTACCGGCAAATTACCTGCCTGTCTTCCAACCAACTGGGATACCAATGGACCGGGTCCTTCGCCAGACGGATTTGCGCCCAGAACTAATATACCAACTTCCTGATCTTCTTTTATTTGAGCCAAAATTTCAGTAACTTTCTCTCCTTCTCTGATTACTAATTCAGGTTGGATTCCTTCTTTCTCATTCATCCATTTCGCAAAAATTTCAAAATGAGCTTCAATTCTTTCTCTCGCTTCTGACCGCATTGCCTCTCCAACGCCTAACCAATGTTGAAATTCTTCCGGTCCAATGATACCTAAAATTTCTACCGCTCCACCTGTTTTTGATGCTCTGATTGCTGCATAACGCAGAGCATTTAAAAACTCAGGGGAGCTATCCATAACTACAAGAAATTTTCGCACCTCAAGCCTCCAAAGTCTTCATGAATATGCCTGATTATACTTTAAAAATGATATTAAACAAACAAGATTATTTGAGATTTTTTATCGCACTTTTTCTGGGAGAAAGAATTCCAACGATTTCATAAGCTTTTTCAACAATTGGGACAGCTAATTCATTAGCTTTTATTGAGCCTTCAAAAAGTATTTGATCAATATAATCTTGGCTCTTCATTAACTTATTAATTTCCAGAGAAATGGGAGCAAGTTTTTCTATAGCTAATTCTGCAAGCTTTGACTTAAAGCTTGAGAACGAATTATTTGAGACTTCGTTGATTGCTTTTGAAATTGGAATATCTTTAAGAGATGAGTAAATGTTAATGAGATTTTTTGCCTCGGGTCTATCGTCTAGTTCTTCCAAGGAACTAGGCAAGTTTAATGGATCAGTTTTAGCTTTCTTAATCTTCTGTGCTATTACCTCAGGTGAATCAGTTAGTGTGATACGAGAGAACTCTGAAGTATCCGATTTTGACATTTTTTTCATACCGTCTCTTAAGCTCATTATTCTAGTTCCAGCTCCCTGAATAATTGGTTCTGGAAGAGGAAAAAAATCAGGGGCATTGAAATCATGATTAAATTTTATAGCTATGTCACGTGTCAATTCTAAATGTTGTTTTTGATCTTCTCCTACCGGTACATGAGTAGCATGATAAGTTAAAATATCTGAAGCCATTAAGGTCGGATATGAAAATAGTCCTACTGAAGCAGCCTCCCTATTTTTCCCAGCTTTATCTTTAAATTGCGTCATGCGGTTTAACCAACCCATCCGTGCGACACAGTTAAAGACCCATGCCAATTCAGCATGTGCGGGCACTTGACTTTGATTAAAAAGTATTGATTCTTTACTATTTAATCCACAAGCTATAAATGTCGCAGTCAATTCTCTTGTAGCACTCTTTAGCTCATCAGGATTTTGCCAAACAGTCAGAGCGTGCAGGTCTACCAAGCAGTAAATTGTTTCAATTTTTTTATTTTGTAGAGCAACAAATTGTTTTACTGCCCCAAGATAATTTCCTAAATGAAGTCCACCTGTCGGTTGCACTCCTGAAAAAACACGTTCTGTATGGTTTTTTTTTTCCATGTTAATTTCCATAAGCCTTTGAGTTCAAAGTTAAGCTCTGTATCTTTTCTAGTCAACGCAGTCTTTATAAATAAAATCTGCCTTTATCACAATTTGTAAATATGCGACTAGGATGGTTCATTTTTATTTTTGTAGATTTGAGAGAATGGCTCCAACAGGTTGAGGGCTTTACAAGCAATAAAGTAAATTACTGATGATATTATAATTAAAAATACTATAAGTATAATCTTTTGTGACGAGGCTAAAAAATAAGTAATGAAGAGAAATTTTGATAATATGAGAAATAAAGACAGGACTACGGTAGCACCTAAAATTTTGATAACCATTTTATAAAAATTTGCATCGAAACGAAAATTAAAGGTGTGTAAGTTTCTCCATAGAAAGAACGTTATTATCCAACCTGACACAGAAGTTCCAATTGCGGGTGCAAGATAACCAAAGGTACTTGCTAAACCAATAGCTAATACAAGGTTACATACCATCCCAATCAAAGCAAACCTAAACGGAGATTGGGTATCTTCGTAAGCAAAATATATTGTTGAAAAGATCTTTTGAAATACAAAAGCTGGAAGTCCAATGGCATAAACAAGTAGCGCGTTGCTAGTATTATAGGCATCGTATGAGGTGAAAGCACCTCTCTCGAATAAAGCTACAATAAGAGGATAAGGGATTATTAACAAAGCGCTGGTTGCGGGCAACGTGAAAATAAGAGCGAATTCAGTCGAGCGATTTACCAGGTTATTACGTTCGATTTCTTTTTTTCTTGAAGTTACTTTAGATAGGTTTGGGAGCAAAACTACCCCGATAGCAATGCCAATAACTCCAAGTGGTAGTTGGTATAATCTATCAGCGTAACTTAACCACGCTATAGCGCCGTCAAAATAAGAAGCCACCTGTCTACCAACTAGTAAGTTTACCTGTATTACGCCACCAGCTAATGCAGCCGGAACAGCTACTACTGCTAGTCTTTTAATGTCGCCGGTGAACTTTGGAAATTTCAAACGTATTTTGAATTTCTGGTGTTTTAGAAAGAAAAGCATTAAACATAGCTGCAGCAATCCAGCTACGGGAACAGCGAAGGTTAGTGCCCAACCATAAGATAATTGTCTCGAGTCAGCAACTAATAAAGCTAAAATAAACGCTATATTAAGTAGTAAAGGAGCTGCTGCGGTCACACTATATTTGTTCAAAGCGTTCAATATGCCCCCAAAAAATGCTGAGAGGGAAATTAGTAATATATAGGGGAACATTATCCGGCCAAAATCGACGGACATTTGAAGTCTGCTATCACCTGTGAACCCGCTTGCCATGGCTATTATGAATGATGGCATAAAGATTTCGGCCAAAGCGCAAATCATCAATAGGAGGGCCAATAATATTGACAATGCATCTGAAGAAAAAGTTTCTGCATTCCGTATTTTGGATAACTTTTTTGATAAAATTGGAATGAAGGCGCTGTTAAAGGCGCCCTCAGCAAAGAGGCGTCTGAACATATTAGGTAGAGAAAAAGCGATTAAAAAAGCTTCGGCAATGGGACCTGAGCCTAAAAAATTTGCCATCAATATGTCTCTCGCGAATCCAAGTATTTTACTAGCCATAGTCCATAAACCCACAATGGAAAAATTGCGGAGCAGGAAATAGGGTAAGAAACTTTCTTTCTTATTCATTTCATGGCTTTCTTTGCACCGACTTCAATTGCCTCTCGGAGGTATTGTAAAATTTTTTCTTGTTTTGTTTTTGAGTGCAGTTTCAAACCGAAAAGATCTTTGACGTAGAAAGTGTCAACAGCTTGCTCACCATAGGTTGCAATAATAGCCGTAAAAATGGAAATATTATTTTTGTACAATGTGTTGGCCAGATCATGAACCAATCCTATTCTATCGCGGGTATCTACTTCAATAATAGTATAAATATCGGAACCCAAATTATCAAAAGTTACAGTTGTTGGAACTTTAAATTTTCGCTCAGTTCTTGGATATTTTCCCTTTTCGTCCAAAATATTTTTTGGAACCACCTTTCCAAGCAATGAGTTTTTGATAGACTTACCTACTTTGTTCAAAAATTGGGCTTCAAACGGTTCTTCATTTTTATTTTGCACCCAGAAGACGGCGGTTGCGAAACCGTCCCTGGTTGTATAGGTTCTTGCGTCAACAATATTTACTCCTATTACTGCAATTGCGCCTGTTAAACGGGCAAAAATACCTGGATGATCTTCAAGTACGCAACAAATTCTATTAGCATCTCTCTGGGAGTCTGTCACAATTTTTACTTGTATAGGTTCGGCATCAATGTTTTGCAAAAGCTCAATCAAGCATAATTTTGTGTCAGCATCCAAACCGAGCCAAAAACTTTCATAATGCCTATTCAATACGACCTCTGTCTCTGCCGAGGATAGGTTTTTAAGATGAGAGCCAATAGCCGTTTTTGCTGATTTTATGCGTTCTGGCCGGGATATAGACATTGATCCCTCTGTCAGAATAGCTAACGTTTGAGCATAGAGTTCTCTTAAAAGGACGGCTTTCCAATTATTCCAAGAATCAGGGCTAACTCCGCGAACATCGCAAACTGTCAGAACAGTAAGAAGTTTCAATTTGGCTGTACTTTTAACTTGTTGAGCAAAATCCGTTACCGTTCTCGTGTCTGTAATATCTCTTTTTTGCGCAATATCTGACATCAGCAGATGATTTTTTACAAGCCATACTACAATTTCTGACTCCTCTGGTTTCAATCCCAATCTTGGTGCTAAAGATTCTGATATTTTGGCTCCAACTTC
>MDSV01024573.1_pt1 | contig 16698 bp, 17 predicted proteins | sample 810851 | NCBI WGS metagenome assembly MDSV01 (sample SAMN05326640, study PRJNA326480) | marine metagenome | isolation source: seawater | place: Atlantic Ocean: North East | collected 2012 | reverse complement strand
TTATTAAAAATATTTGGACAGTGAGCCATAAAGTCTACTTTGCATCAGACCTTCACCTTGGAGCGCCTAATCCTCAAGAAAGCAGAATTAGAGAGCAAAAATTCGTGAGGTGGCTTGAAGAAGTATGCGCAGACGCTTCAGAAATACATTTGTTGGGCGACATTTTTGACTTTTGGTTTGAATACGGAAAATCAATTCCTAAAGGAGGAGCAAGGGTGATGGGTGCTATAGCTAAACTCACAGACTCTGGAACCCCTGTCCATTTCCACATTGGCAATAGAGACTTGTGGACTTTTGGATACCTAGAGGACGAACTAGGAATTATACTTCACAGAAAGCCTGTTATAATGGAATGGGACGGTCTAAAGTGTTACATCGCTCATGGTGATGGATTGGGGCCTGGAGAGTACTCCTATAAGTTTCTTAAGAAAATCTATAATAACAGACTTTGTCAGTGGATCTTTAAAATCCTACACCCAGATCTAGGGATTTCTATTGCTAGATTATTCATTAAGAAGAAGCATTTTCAAACACGTGGAGTAAGTTCTGGTGAAGATTTTATTTCTTTAGAGAATGAAATTCTTCACGCATATTGTATAGAACAATTTTCTAAGGATCCTAGTATTAACTGCTTTATTATGGGGCATAGACATCTTCCATTAGATCTAGAAGTAAAGTCTAATGGAATAGCTTCAAAAAGCAGGTATGTAAATATTGGGGATTGGACTAGCCACTTTAGTTGGGCATTAATCCATGACGGAAAGCTAGAGTTTCACAAGTAAGTAAGCTTTATTAAAAAGTATAGACCTGAAAAAAGGAGGTCTATGGACCTCCTTTTCTATTTAGCAGAATTTACTACTAATTATTACTTGCGTACGATAAGCTTAGCTGCTATACTCTTAGAAGAGTTACCCATTCTCACTACGTATGTTCCATTAGTTAGCATACTTACGTCAAGAAGTGTTCTATCCGAAGATTGAGCGTTAGTCATTCTTTTAAACACAACTACTCTACCTTGTAGATCAAATACTTCAACTTGAGTTTCTCCAGAGAAACCTGCGGTAGAGACACTAACAGTGTTAGCAGTTACTGGATTAGGGTATACTAGAAGAGATTCGATTTCTTCGAAGTTGTTATCTGCGACTTCTTCAGATCCTAGGTAATCGTCGGAACGAAAGATTCCACGACCGTGAGTGCCTGCGTAGATAGCTCCAGTATTAGAAGGGTTACTCCAGTTTGTTTCGTTTCTCCACTGTTGCTTGAGGTCAAAAATTGGAGCAGCTAAAGTTTCAGCATTTTGCGCCATTCCTAAATTAGCCATAACCCAGTCATCACCACCGTTATCAGTAGCAAACGCACCGTATTCTGTGCCAATGAGAATGCTAGCACCACTTTCATCTTGGAAGTTGATAACTACGTCATAAATAGGCATCTTGTTAAGTGGAGTATTAACGTTCCAGATGTTTGTCCAAGCTGGTTCTTCATCAAGAGCATTCCACGTTTCTCTAACTTTACCATTAGCCATTGAACCATAACCTCCGATAGAAATTACCACGTGATTTGCGTTATTAGGATCTACACTTATACCTGTAATAGCAGCTCCTGCGGATGAAATAATTTGGTCAGAAACTAGGTACTGATCTACATCATCTTGAGAGTAAATATTTGAAAGACCCATGTATCTAGTTAGACTTCCGTTCCATCCACTAACAAACATTACATCACCTGCGTAATTCTCGTCATTAACTACAAACTCAATCGCCTTTGCACCAGTGCCTGCAGGAGCACTACCTAAGCGCATCCATGATGGTGTAGTGTTGAAGTTTAAAGATTCTCGTGTGATCCATATTCCGTTAGACCCATTTAATCCTAAACAGAAAATAGAGTTATAGGGATCATTAACCTTAATACGTCCAGGAATATCATAAAGCGTATCACCAGGGTGAAAGTACATTGTATCACATACTTCAACGATATCGAATTGAACTTCTTCAACCCAAACTGTATCATTTCCTAAATCAATCTGAACATCGTATTCAATTCCATCAACAACAATAGTTGTGTCAACAAAGTTAGGAATGATTTCATATATCACATCAACAGTGTCAACGCTTAGAGTATCATCAACACACGTGAACTCCTCATAATTAACCTGAGGGGCTAACCAGAAATAATTTGGATCTTCTTCTAAAGGTTCATTTAAAAGAAGGTCTGGACGAATAATTTGATCATAGTACATAAGCTCCTCACCTTCAGAAAGGGTGTACTCAAAAGGTAAATTTTGGCTTGCAGTATAAAGTTCAAAAGTTGAATCCGAAACTGTTTCACCATAAGGATTAACTAGGATTACATAGTTTTGAGAATCCTCATCTTCAGTATCCTCATACAGGCGAAGACAAGTATAGAACTGACCTAAATCACCATCTTCAGAAAATAAGTCAGTAAAGTTGTTATCGTAGAAATCACCTAGGTTAGCATATTCACCAGTCGAAGAAATAAAAGTACCTCTTGTTAGACCGCCATTTTGAGAAGCTCCAATCCAAGCGTAATCATGCTCAATTGATTCTGTCACCTGACTGAAAGCACAGTCAAAACCGTCACCACCGTTTACTTCAACAGCTCCTTGGTTATTTAGGAAAAACCCACTACTAGGAATAAGTAATGTACCGTTATCTTGAGTACCGCCGATTACAGCTGAACCGGCACTGTGTGCTATTCCGTAAAATTGAGTAACATTAAAATTATAATTACACTCGGTATAGCTAGAACCACCATCTGTACTCTTGTATATACCACCATCGGTCGTAACATACATTGTTCCCGAAGGAGCGACAACTATGTCTTGAATATCTGCATGTACTCCATAAGGGAATCCAGGAATATCAATAGGTGCAGCAGCTTGTTCTGCTTGTTGGAAAGGTCCAGACCTCCACAATGAAATACCTCCAACATATGCTAGATTGGGTTGCCCAACTGGAATACCTAAAGCTAAATCATATATGCCTTGAGGTCTTTCAAGTGGAGTTGATGTATCAATTCCACCTGGCCAGCATTCAGACCATGAGCCTGAATTTGCAGCATTATCTGAATAATGAAGACCATGGAAAGAGCCTCCTGATGTTGCAAACAATGCAAATGCATGATTTGGGTCACCTGGTGCTATCGCAATTCGACAACGTCCAATTCCTGACTGAGGAAGAATACCTGAAGATGAATTACTACCAGATATAGTTTCAAAATCAGTGAAGTCTGTGTTTGTTGAACGGTATACTTTACCATTTGTAGCCACTAAAAGCATATACGAACCATCTGCAGCAATAGCAATGTCACAAACAGCTGCAGGGGTCCCTGATGCGGGATCCTCGGTAATTACACCATCTTCTAAGTAACCATAAGATCCGATAGAACCATACCATACCTGATTGTCGATATTTGGATGTGCAGCAAGTGCATCAACAGCTGTAAAGTCAGAAGAACTGTTACCAAACTCACCAGGGTCAGTACCATCTACCATTGTAAAAGTATCTCCACTATTGTTTGAGAACCATATTCCACGACCTCTAAAACCAGAACCACCTTCTCCATAAGCACCATCAAATTCTGAACCAGTGCCTACGTAAATATCTCCGTTTCCAGCGATTGCAATAGATCCAATCATAAGATTGGGGAAGTTTGTTACCTGAACCCAAGTATTTGCTTCATCTTCTGACTTCCAAAGTCCACCAGACACACCACCAGCATATAGAATACTTTCGTTATCTGGATGGATAGCAAGTGCTCTTGTACGACCACCAACATTGTTGGGTCCCATTTCAGCCCAAGTAAAATCAGTAGACTTCATACCCCTTTTGCTTTGAGTATTAGCATACTTCTCAACTCCCTTGCGTAATTCTGCAAGACCTGGAGCGTTGATTTCACCAGTTTCGATATCACCTACAAGCATACGATTAATCTCTGAAGCGCCTAAAGCATCGCGCTCAATTTTACTCTGCTTAGATCGAGGCGAATAGACTGAAGATTCATTGTTTTCTGCATCTAAGACAAGTTGAGTGTAAGTCCCTAGTAAAAGGGCGCCAGCCACAAGGGCTACAAATGATAAATACTTCGATATCATATAAAAAAAATTTCAATACTGAATTATGACAACAAAGATACGAAATTGGTTGCTTATTGAACGTGCTTTTCAGCATGATATGATGACCTAACTAACGGTCCACTTTCTACAAATAGGAAGCCTTTCTCTAATCCTATCTTTTCGAGTTCTTTAAAAACATCCGGGTTGATGAATTCTACAACAGGCAAATGATTAGGCGTTGGCTGTAGGTATTGGCCTAGAGTTAGAACGTGAACTCCAACGCTTCTCAAGTCATCCATTGACTCTATAACTTCTTCTTTTGACTCTCCTAGCCCTAACATTAATCCGCTTTTAGTTCTTAGTCCTGCTTTGCCTAATCTTCTAAGAACCTCAAGCGACCTATCGTATTTCGCTTGAATCCTAACGCTTTTTGTTAAACGTCTTACTGTTTCAAGATTGTGAGACACTACTTCTGGAGCAACTTCGATTATTTGTTGTAAATTTTCCCACTTACCTCCAAAATCAGGAATCAAAGTTTCCATAGTAGTTCCAGGTGATTGCTTTCTGATCGCTCTCACTGTTTGAGACCAAATTTCAGATCCGCCATCCTTTAAATCATCTCTATCAACAGATGTAATCACGGCGTGTTTCACCCCCATAAGGGAAACGGATTTGGCTACTTTTGCAGGTTCCCAAACATCCACCTCCTCAGGCTTGCCTGTATTGACGTTACAGAACCCACAACTTCTAGTGCAAACATTTCCCAGAATCATAAATGTAGCTGTACCCTCGCCCCAGCACTCACCCATGTTAGGACAATGTCCACTTTCACATATAGTGTGGAGCTTATGCTCAGACACAATTTTCCTTACCTTTTTATACTCCTCACCAGTAGGAAGCTTAACCCTCAACCAGTTAGGCTTAGGGACTCTAGGTTTTACGGTCTTAGCAGTTGACTCAGACATGGCGCAAAGTTCGTCAAAATCTTCTATCTAGCATCAGTCCAACAAGACCCCATTTCTAATTTTATATAGAGGCTGAGAAATAGCCTTTGGGGTTCTACTAAATCCGAGGTTAAAATCTCTATTTCATTGAGGTAGGCGTCGAACATTGCACCTATTTCTAATGATTTAGTGTAACCACGTTGGCTGCTGTATTCGAAGGTGAGACCTCCACCAAGATGAATTCCTGGAACTACTGTTAAGTCGTCTAGGCCGTTTACCCATGGAGCTCTGCCGTAGATGTCATCATAAAAATGCTCTTCAGGGTTGTATTCTACTGTTATGATTTGCTCGTAAGGTATATCCGGAATTCCAATGTAGAGGTATACCGGTTTTAAAAAGCCCAAACTAAAACCATACCTAGCGACCGTTCCAACTTGTACAGCCCCAAATCTTAGCTTAGGACTAAGCTCCTTTCTGTGCTCGCGTAAAAGACGCATGCTGAACATGCTGTTTGACTTGCCAAAAACATAAGGCAGTGCCTCCGGATAAACAGGGTTCGCCGTCATTTCCTCCCTTAAATGCTTAGTAAAATACAAATCAAACGCAAATGACCTAGACGAAATAGCAGTTAAAAACGTTCCCAAACGTCCATTCACACCCACACCCTGAGAATGAACGAAAATAGACACACCAGAAGTGTGAGAATAAATAACATCTTCACCATCATCTCCGTAAACAGCGTCCTTTGAAGTGGAAATTCTGTTGTCGGTTTGAGCTAGAACTGAGGAAGATGTAAAAAGTGGAAAGAAAAACATGGCCACACATAACAAATTCGTTGGTAGATGCATTATTTTTCTATCTCGATACATATCCCAAATTTAACCCATGCAATCTGATTTTACACCAAACTATAAAATTGAGTACTCTAGTCCTCTGAGAACACTATCAACACATATAAAGTCGGGAACTTCCATCATTACAGACGCACCTACAGACAACCATGGAAAGGGCAAAACCTTCTCACCTACCGATTTGCTTTCTAGCTCACTCGTATCGTGTGTCATGACGATTATAGGCATTGTTGCAGACAGAAATGGTATAGAAATTGTATCAATGGCTGCTGACGTCTCCAAGGAAATGGCTTCTAATCCTAGAAGGGTTGCAAAGGTAAACGCCGATATTGAGGTTACGCTAAAAGGTGCTGACGAGGATTCGGCTGAAAAACTCCGTCGCATAGGACTTGGTTGCCCCGTAGCCCGATCTCTTGCCAACGATTTAATTCAAAATATACAAATCAACTTTAACTTCTTATAAAATGAATGAAGCATTAATAATTGTTGTTAGTAGTCTAGCAGGTGCCTTTATTGTTTGGTTTTTCATCAAGAAATTAGAAGGCAATAGCCGTGTAGGCATCAGCTCAGAAAATATCACAGACAACAGTAATAACTTCGAGGAAGTCTTAGCTCTCAAAGTGAAAATAGCGAAACTAGAGCAGCAAATTGAAGACCTAGAAAAGCATAAAGAGGAAGACGCTAAGAGGTTCGAAGAGGCAGAGGTAAAGCACAGAGAGAACCTTGAAAAGGTGGCCAGAGATGTATTGGAGAATGCTACAAAAAAAACTCAAAACCAGCTTGAAGACCATCATGCAGCAAAGCTTAAGCAGATACTAGATCCAGTTCAAATCCAATTTAAGGGATTCCAAGAACGAATAGATAAGTACTACGCAGCAGACTTGAAATGGAGAGGCGAGTTAAACAATGAATTGAAGCATCTTGCTGAAACAAATTTGGGATTGAATACACAGGCGCAGAATTTAGCACGTGCACTTAAGGGTGATTCTAAAGTACAAGGGGACTGGGGTGAATATCAGCTTGAGAGAATTCTTGAAGACGTGGGGCTAACGAATGGAGTTCACTTTAGCACTCAAGAGACTACCGAAGAGGAAGGTGGTTCTAGTAAAAGACCTGATTTTATAGTAAATCTACCTGATGGGAAGGTCTTAGTAATTGACTCAAAAGTGAGCCTAACAGCATACGAAAGGTTAGTCAATACTGATTCAGAAGCAGAAAGAGAAACGCATCTTAAAAATCATATTTCTAGTATGCGAACCCATATAAAGGGTTTGGGTAAAAAAGACTACTCTTCTCTATACTCAAAATCTGTAGACTATGTTTTAATGTTTGTCCCTGTTGAACCTGCATTTTTTGCTGCTGGAGCAGACATCCAAACCATTCAAAGAGACGGTCTAGACAACCAAGTATTGCTCGTATCTACCTCTACAATTATTGCTACTCTAAGAACAATAAGTTACATCTGGAGACAAGAAGAGCAACGCAAAAATGTAGTTGCAATCGCTAAGAGAGGAAAGCACCTATACGAGAAATTCGTTAAATTCACTGAATACATGGAAGCAGTAGGCAAGGGAATTCGCGGGGCTGAACAATCTTACACATCAGCAATGAACAACCTAAGTATAGGTCCAGGAAATCTTGTAGGACAAGCTGAGAAACTAAGAAAACTAGGGCTCAATGTTAAAAAGACAATTGACCCAAATCTTATTGACCACTCTGAACAATCTTTCTCTGAAAACGCATCCTCAAAAAATACAAATGAAGAGAGCTAGTTATTTATTACTACCCCTGTTGTTAGCTGCTTGTCGCTCCTCATCTAGCATTAGCATGGTCAGCAACAATAGACCCTATGAATTAGGATCTAAGCCCTTCCATGTAGAGTCGTACACCTATGTGAGTAATAATGAAAGTACGCTTTACCTGAGAATAAACCGTGATGACATTCTCTATACAAGAGAGACTTCAGATTCGCCATTTATCTCAAATTTTTCAGTTTCAATTGGAGAGGAAACGCATATAACATTTGACACCCTTAAGACTGATTCACCTCAATGGTTCAACATAGGTTTTTCTATTTCATCTCCATCAGATAAGAGCTATATCATTTTTGAATTTGCTGATTTAAACAGGAATGTCTCGGAAAAACTCTACTCTGAAAAACGAGATTACATAATTCATGTTCAAGAAGAGTCATCTGAAAACACAAGTGTTGCAAATCCTCATAATATTGAAGTCGGCACTAAAATAGCTATTGAATCAGACGGAGCAATTAGTTGGGAAGTTTACTTGGCTGAAGTTCCTAAAAAACTACCTGCTCCACCTTTTTCAGGAAGCAGAAGCCCGATGGACACAGTAAAAGCAAGACCTTTTTCTATTTCAGACGGGACATGGACTGTGCAACCAGGTTGTCAGTTTTTCTATAACTCTACCACAAATAAAACATTTATAATTCACGGAAGAAGGTCTGAATTCCCCAAATGCATAAACGTAGAAGACCTACTAGAATGCACTCGTTATATTGCAACACGTGACGAGTATAATAGACTTTTAAACTCCGCTCATCCTAAGCTTGCTTTAGATCAGTTTTGGCTTGACTGTGCCGGAACACCTGACAAGGCTAGAAATCTTATCCGCATTTATTACGACAGAGTTGAAGAAGCAAACACCTTCTTTTCAGGATTGCAAGAAGGCTGGCAAACTGATAGAGGTATGGTACACATCGTGATGGGCATTCCTGACAGAGTGAGGAGAGACGGGTGGCGTGAGGTTTGGCTTTACGGAGAAGAGGGAAACCCCAACTCAATAACATTTTTCTTCAATAGACGCTCGCACGATTTAGACGGCAATATTTTTATCCTCGAAAGAAATAATCTATACAGGACTTCATGGGACAGAATGGTGACATCATGGAGAAACGGTCGGATTCATGGCGACTAAGGGATACCTTTGCATCATGGAATCAAAAAGATCTTACAATGGACCTCGCAGGCCTTCTGAAAAGACATTCGTCTACGGAATTCACCCAGTTGCTGAAGCACTAGACTCAGACAAAAACATCGATCGTATTGTTGTTTCTAGACATGGGAAAAATGAAAGGCTAAACAAACTAATTGGTCAAGCCCGCGCTGCAAGTGTTCCTATCAAAATGGTTCCCAAAGTTAAACTCGACTCAATTACACTTAAGAATCACCAAGGAATTATTGCATTCCTGTCTCCTATCACTTTCCAGCCAATTGATGAAGTAGTGATGGGTGCTTACGAAAGAGGTGAAACTCCTATACTTATTGCAGCTGATGGAATTACTGATGTGAGAAACCTGGGGGCAATTGCTAGATCTGCTGAGTGCTTAGGTGTTCACGGCCTGATCTTGCCGGAACGAGGGTCTGCTACCATAAACGATGGTGCAATTAAGAGCTCAAGCGGTGCCTTACTGAGACTACCTGTTTGCCGAGTTTCTAAAATGACCGATGCAATTTGCCTTTTGCAAAACACAGGTGTGACTTGTCTAGCTCTTAGCGAAAAAGCAGACGAGTCAATTGAGGACAAAAGTATTGAAGGCCCGTTCTGCCTTGTTATGGGCGATGAAGGATCAGGAGTTAGCAGTGAAGTGATGTCACTTTGCGAGACCGAAATTCGTATCCCAATGAAGGGAAATACTTCAAGCTTGAACGTAAGTGTGAGCGCTGGAATCGCAATCTACCAGCTTCAGAAGTCAATTACTTCCTAAAGTTTACCCCCTTATAAACTGCCATTTCACCTAGCTCTTCCTCGATACGGAGTAGTTGGTTATACTTAGCAATTCGGTCTGAACGAGAAGCTGAGCCTGTTTTAATTTGGCCTGTTCCTAAAGCAACTGAAAGGTCAGAAATAGTATGATCTTCAGTTTCTCCAGATCTATGGCTCATCACAGAAGTGTAACCAGCTCTATGTGCCATCTCAACAGCATCTATAGTTTCTGAAAGCGTTCCAATCTGATTAACCTTTACAAGAATAGAGTTTCCAACTCCCTGATCGATACCTTGTGAAAGACGGTTTACGTTTGTAACGAATAAATCGTCACCTACAAGCTGAGTGTTTATACCAATCTTATCAGTAAGCTTCTTCCAACCAACCCAATCATCCTCGTCAAGACCGTCCTCAATAGAAACAATAGGATATTTTGCTCTCCAGTCAGCCCAAAACTCAACCATCTCGTCGTTAGTCCTCTCCTCTCCTGTCGAGTCAAATCTGTACAACCCGCTCTTCTTATCGTAGAATTCTGATGCCGCTGCGTCAAATGCAAGAAGAACATCGTCACCAGGCTTATACCCAGCGGCTTCAATTGCTCTTAAAACGAATTCAGTACCTTCTTCGTTAGAACCAAGGTTAGGTGCGAAACCTCCCTCGTCTCCAACATTAGTCGAGTGACCCTTATCCCGAAGAACCGACTTAAGGCTATGGAAAATTTCTGTACCCATTCTCAAGGCTTCACTAAAAGTGCTTGCTCCAACAGGCATTACCATATACTCCTGAATGTCGATTTTATTATCAGCGTGAGAACCTCCATTAAGGATATTCATCATTGGAACTGGCAACAAACTCACATTTGCCCCACCTACGTAACGGTAAAGGGGCAGTCTAACAGTATCAGCTGCAGCCTTAGCAACAGCAAGACTGACACCTAGAATAGCATTTGCACCTAAGTGTGATTTATTCTCAGAACCATCAATATCAAGCATAACTTGATCGATAAGTCTTTGCTCAGTAACGTCAAATCCGTAAAGTTCATCACTTATTATATTGTTGACGTTATCAACTGCCTTGCTAACGCCTTTACCCATCCACTTATCTCCACCGTCTCGTAACTCAACGGCTTCGTGAATACCTGTTGATGCTCCAGAGGGAACAGCAGCACGCCCAAACGCACCTTCCGATGTTACAACTTCAACTTCTAATGTTGGATTACCTCTAGAATCGAGAATTTGGCGAGCGTGGATTAATTCAATAGAGCTCATACTAAGCAGTTACAGTTTTTGATTCTTCAATAAGCTTAACAAAGTCGTCGAACAAGTATCTGCTATCGTGAGGACCTGCTGACGCTTCTGGGTGGTACTGAACGCTGAATACCGGGCGACCTTTAAGTCGAATACCAGCAACAGTATTGTCGTTCAGGTGAATGTGAGTTATCTCAACTTCCGAGTTAGTGTCTAAAGACACATGACTTACAACAAATCCGTGATTCTGAGAAGTAATCTCACATTTACCTGTAATAAGATTCTTCACAGGGTGGTTTACACCTCTGTGACCATTGTGCATTTTTTCTGTCTTAAGGCCTTGGCTTAGCGACAGCAATTGGTGACCTAAGCAAATGCCAAAAACTGGAAGTCCAGAATCAACAAGTTTTGCTATTTCCTCTTTTACGTTTGGCATAGCCCCTGGATCACCAGGACCATTGCTCAACATAATTCCATCAGGATTCCAAGCAAGAATATCTTCCGCCTTAGAATCCCAAGGAAAAACTCTAATATAACAACCTCTTTCAGCTAGGCATTGAGCAATACTTCTCTTCAATCCAAAATCAAGGAGAGCAATTCTGTGCCCATCCTTAATATCGTTAAAGTCGTATGCCTCATCAATACTAACTTCACCACTAAGAGCTAACCCTTCCATCGAAGGGACCTCTACTAATTTACTCTTAAGAACATTTATGTCAAATTCTTCAGTTGAAAGGATACAGTTCATAGCACCATTCATACGAATATGTCTAACTAACTTTCTAGTATCTATATCGCTTATACCTACAGTTCCGTTTTTCTCAAGATCTTCTTGAAGAGTTCCTGCACCACCAACACGACTAGAAATCGTAGAAAAATTTCTAACTATAATTCCTGCAACCTTAGTTCCATCAGATTCCACTTCTGAATTGTGCACACCATAGTTACCAATATGAGCAGTTGCCATTACTAGCATTTGTCTGTGATAACTAGGGTCAGTGAAAATCTCCTGATAACCATACATTCCTGTATTAAATGCGATTTCTCCTACTGAAGTTCCTGAAGCTCCTAGAGCTTTACCTTCAAATACTGTCCCATCTTCTAATAGAAGAATGGCTGGAGAATTTGAGCGACGTAGTCCTTGCATAATTCAAAGATAATTCGGCACATGCCTACCCCCACAATTCAATTATCAACTAGAATGCAAAAATTATACACTTAAAACAAACAAAGGGAACCTATGGTTCCCTTTGCTCTATACATGCTAAACCTAATTAGTCTTCTTTCTTCTCTTCTTCAGAAGCTTCTGAAGTATCTTCAGCAGCAGGAGTTTCTTCAGCAACAGGAACGTCTTCAACTACAGGAGTTTCTTCAGCTACAGGACTTTCTGCAGCAGCAGGCGTTTCTTCAGCTACAGGACTTTCTGCAGCAGCAGGATTTTCTTCAGCAACAGGAACGTCTTCAACTACATGAGTTTCTTCAGCTACAGGACTTTCTGCAGCAGCAGGAGTTTCTTCAGCTAAAGGAGTTGTTTCAGCTACATCTTCTACAGCTGGTGAAACAGATTCTACCTTCTTACCACCACCTCTACGTGAACGACGAGTTTTCTTCTTCTTAACCTCGTTTCCGTAAAGTTCATTGAAGTCTACAAGCTCAATAAGGCACATTTCAGCGTTATCTCCTAAACGGTTTCCAGTGCGAATGATTCTTGTGTAACCACCCTCACGGTTAGCAACCTTAGGACCTACCTCGCGGAATAGCTCAGTAACAGCATTCTTGCTAGCTAGGTAACGGAAACATACACGACGGCTATGAGTAGAATCATCTTTTGAACGATTTACTAGAGGCTCAACGTATTTCTTAAGAGCCTTAGCCTTAGCTACAGTTGTCGAAATACGCTTATGCTCAATTAGAGAACAAGCCATGTTTGTTAGCATCGATTTACGATGCGCAGTTTTACGACCTAAATGATTGAATTTCTTTCCGTGACGCATAACTTACTCCTTATCCAATTTGTATTTGCTTACATCCATACCAAATGCAAGGTTCTTTGCTTCAACTAACTCCTCAAGCTCTGTTAGAGACTTCTTACCGAAGTTTCTGAATTTAAGAAGATCATTCTTATTAAATGACACAAGGTCCCCCAAAGTATCGATGTCAGCTGCCTTAAGACAATTAAGAGCACGAACACTTAGGTCCATGTCTGACAACTTAGTCTTAAGAAGTTGACGCATATGGAGACTAGACTCATCAAATTCTTCAGCTTCTACCTGCTCATCCGACTCAAGTGTGATGCGCTCGTCAGAGAACAACATAAAGTGATGAATTAGAATCTTAGCTGCTTCTTGAAGAGCATCTTTAGGGGTAATAGAACCATCACAGTCAAGCTCAATAATAAGCTTTTCGTAGTCTGTCCTCTGCTCTACACGGTAGTTTTCAATCTCGTACTTTACGTTACGAATTGGAGTGAAGATACTATCCATTGCGATAGTTCCAATTGGTGATTCAGAACGAGTGTTCTCTTCAGCTGAAACGTATCCACGCCCCTTACCAATTGTAAGTTCCATGTTTAGCTCTACACCTTTTTCCATACGGCAGATTAAGTGATCTGAGTTGATCACCTGAAATGCTGAAGTAAACTTACCCAGGTCACCTGCAGTTAAAGATGTTTTTCCTTTTGAAGAAACCGTTACTGTTTCCATATCAGTGTCTTCGATTTGACGCTTGAATCGAACCTGCTTAAGGTTTAAAATCAATTCTGTCATATCCTCCATCACACCTTTGATTGTTGAATATTCGTGATCTACACCATCAATCTTTACAGATGTGATAGCAAATCCCTCTAATGAAGATAGAAGAATGCGACGAAGAGCGTTGCCTACTGTGATACCAAATCCTGGCTCAAGAGGACGGAATTCAAAGCGACCATTGTTCTCCGAAGAGTCAAGCATGATTACTTTATCAGGTTGTTGAAAATCGATAATAGCCATATTAATATGTTTCTGGATTACTTAGAGTAAAGTTCGACAATTAAAGATTCCTTGATGTTTTCAGGAATCTGCTCTCTAGATGGAACGCTTACTAGTGTTCCTGACATAGCTGAGCTATCCCAGTTAAGCCAATCGTGGCTCTGTGTGTTTGAACCTAGTGAGTTCGCAATTACTTCAAGAGACTTACTTCTTTCTCTTACACCAACAGTATCTCCAGGACGAACTTTACAAGATGGGATGTTAACCACCTTACCGTTGATAGTAATGTGGCGGTGAGATACGAGCTGACGAGCTCCGCTACGAGTAGGGCTAAGACCTAAACGGAAAACGATGTTGTCAAGACGTGTTTCACACATCTGTAAAAGCACCTCACCAGTAATTCCGGTTTTAGCGTTCGCATTTTTATACATGTTAGAGAATTGTTTCTCTAGAATACCGTAAGTGTATTTAGCCTTTTGCTTTTCAGCAAGCTGAATAGAGTATTCAGAATCTTTCTTTCTACGACGAGCATTTCCATGCTGTCCAGGACCATAAGTACGACGCTCAAGCGCTTTATCAGGTCCGAATATTGCCTCCTTAAAACGACGGGCAATTTTTGATTTGGGTCCGCGGTAACGTGCCATTTTGATGTAAATTCTTTAAGTGAAACAGGATTAAACACGACGACGCTTTGGAGGGCGACAACCGTTGTGCGGAAGTGGAGTTACGTCAACGATTTCCGTAACTTGGATTCCTAGGTTATGAAGGGTACGGATTGCACTTTCACGACCAGCTCCAGGTCCCTTTACAAATACGCGAACCTTTTTAAGACCGTACTCAATTGCTTCATTACCACAATCTTCTGCAGCACATTGAGCAGCGTAAGGAGTGTTCTTCTTAGATCCACGGAATCCCATTTTTCCTGCACTAGACCAGGAAATCACTTGGCCTGTCAAATTAGTCAGGGAAATGATGATGTTGTTAAATGAAGAATGAATGTGAGCCTCACCAACTGAGTCCACTTTTACTTTCTTCTTTTTATTGGCGCTTTTTGCCATAATTTGAGTTTTAGGTGATCAGTCCCGAAGGACAAATTTAATTTTTATTACTTCTTCTTGTTCGCAACGGTCTTTCTCTTACCCTTACGAGTTCTAGAATTATTTTTAGTTCTTTGTCCACGTAATGGAAGACCATTACGGTGACGAATACCTCGTTGACAACCGATATCCATAAGACGCTTAATATCAGATTGTGTCTCAGAGCGAAGTTCACCTTCTACTTTGAAACTTGAACCGATGATACTACGGATTTTACCAATCTCGTCATCATTCCAATCTTGGACTTTCTTGTTAGAATCAACACCTGCTTCTTCTAACACCTTAATTGCACGGCTACGACCAACGCCGTAGATGTACGTTAATGATATCGCTCCACGCTTGTTTCGTGGAATGTCTATACCTGCTATTCTTGCCATGAGTATAAATAAGTTGAGCAATACAGGTTTATCCCTGACGTTGCTTCATTTTAGGGTTCTTTTTGTTAATTACGTAAAGACGTCCTTTACGGCGCACGATTTTACAATCGGCAGTACGCTTTTTTAGTGATGCTCTAATTTTCATAATGAGGAAGTCCTAGTTTTAATTCTTATAACGAAATGTGATACGTCCCTTAGTTAGATCATATGGAGACATGTCAACTTTCACACGATCTCCAGGAAGAATCTTGATGTAGTACATCCTCATCTTACCTGAGATATGTGCCGTTATTACATGGCCATTTTCTAGTTCTACTCTGAACATAGCGTTAGATAACGCTTCCAGAATAGTTCCGTCCTGTGTGATCGATTCTTGTTTCGCCATGGGCTAACTGATTATTATGACCTATTTCGTTTTATTTATAACTTTTTCTATTTCAACAAAAGATGAGAGAACGTCCGCTTTGCCCTTTCGAATAACAATATCGTGTTCAAAGTGAGCGCTGACTTTCCTGTCTTTAGTTACAATTGTCCAACCATCTGTATCCGTGATAACCTCACGAGTACCTAGGGTAATCATCGGCTCAATAGCTAGCACCATGCCATCTACCAAGCGAGGACCGTTTCCACGGCGGCCATAGTTAGGTACTTCAGGAGCTTCATGGAGTTCTCTTCCCAATCCGTGTCCTACCAGTTCTCTTACGACACCGTAGCCATTAGCTTCAGCGTGTATTTGAACTGCAGCACCAATATCACCAATGCGCTTTCCCGTTACCGCCTGCTTAATGGCGAGGGTAAGGCATTCCTTTGTAACTGATAACAGTTTCTGGATTTCAGGATCTACGTCTCCCACCTCAAAGGTGTAAGCACTATCTCCATAAAATCCATTCTTTAGCACACCGCAGTCAAGGGATATCACATCACCGTCCTCTAATGTACGGTCATTTGGTATACCATGAACAACAGCTTCATTCAGCGAGGCACATAAAGTGTTTGGAAATCCTCCATACCCTTTAAAGCCTGGTTCGGCACCATTGTCTCGGATAAACTCTTCGGCAACGGTATCTAGCTGAAGAGTAGTAACACCGGGTTTAATCAGTGTAGCTACCTCTGCTAAAGTTCTCCCAACAAGCAAAGAACTCTCGCGAATGAGTTCGACCTCTTCGTCCGTTTTTATACGGATTCGTCGACCTAATCCCATATCACGATCATCCACCTAGACCGCCCACAGGAGACTGTGAACGACTACGCATTTTTCCTGACTTCATCAGCCCGTCGTAGTGACGAGAAAGCAGGTAGCTTTCAACTTGCTGAAGAGTGTCAAGAATAACTCCAACCATAATCAATAGAGATGTACCTCCAAAGAAGATGGCAAAAGACTGTGAGTGTGTCAATCCTAATCTGAATACAAT